>Ga0222712_10000020_pt1 | contig 199829 bp, 198 predicted proteins | sample C33_657DmetaG_FD_165043 | JGI IMG/M metagenome (GOLD analysis project Ga0222712, IMG submission 165043) | Estuarine water microbial communities from San Francisco Bay, California, United States - C33_657D | ecosystem: Environmental > Aquatic > Marine > Unclassified | place: USA: California...
CATGGCTTTATCCATGTATCCAGCTAATCCACCGTAATCAAGCTCGACCATCGCGCCATGGTTAAAGAGTTCCAACCAATCGAGTAGGTGTTCAATCTCGGCTTCAACAGGACCTTCACCAAATGAGTTAACGACGGTTTGATGAGCGACCTCAGTTCGTGCCTTTGCATCTGCAATCTTTGCTCGGTAGATACAGAAAATACCGTTTTCATCCTCACCGCTAATCCGCTCCTGCGGATGAAAGATGGAAAACCATCGTGGTGGAATCATCCAGGTTTCCGTCAGAATATGTGGAACTCGATCCTCCATGAGATCCACGCCGGCGGTAATGACATCCTCGAGCGCAGGGGATATAAAGAATGGAACAACCGAGGCGGGGTATGAGTCTTTAAAGTTATCTAACGCAGCCCAGCAACGTGTAGCGGTAGACCATGGAGATACAAAACGTTGTCCATCAATATCTAAGACGTGGGCACCATCTGGACGACCAGATGGTGGCTCTGGGAAAACTAATCGGCGTAGCGCAAACTCTTCTTCTGCAATCTTGCTATTTACAGATGGGTCAATCTCCTGCCAGCGAAGCCTGTCAGCTGGCTCAAAAGCAGAGAGTGGTTCGTAGATACGTAGCGATGCAACGTATGGGGTTTTATGCACGAGGGATGTAGTTGCCCTCAGCGAATGGATCGTCATCTTCACGGTCGCGCGAAGTTGGCGCTTCTCCGTGGAGCTCCTTCGCTAGGCGATCGAGATCCATATCCTGTGCGTTGTACTTTAGATCTCTTGCGACCTTAGTCTGCTTAGCTTTTGCTCGGCCTCTACCCATGGGGTGGCCTCCTTATCAATCGCTTTTCCGTCAAGATGCGTAGGTTATCGCTTCTTGTACTTTCCTTCCAAAGATGACGCTCCTGGGCCTACGTGACGCTCAATACGCCCCGCGACCCAGGCTTTCATACCCCTTGCCGCTAGGGATTTAATCGCAAGATCTCCGATTGAAGGATCGACAATCGCCACCATCCCAACGCCCACATTCCAGGTTCTCTCCATATCGGCTTGTGGGGTTGAAGCGCTCTTTGCCATGAACTCCATCTCAAGAGGAAGGCTCCACGTTGAGCGGTCGTACTTGGCGATCAAACCATCTGGAATTACTCGTGCGGTGTTATCGGCTAATCCACCACCGGTAATGTGCGAGAAGGTACGAAGATTTTCATGTTGAGCCTTGATTAAGGCTAAGCAATCTAAAGTGTAAATCTCAGTTGGCGTGAGCAGGATTTCGCCAAGTGATTTTTCAAACCCTTGATAACTCTTTTGTAAATCTAATTTCTGTGTTGCAAGAATATGGCGAACAAGTGAGTAACCATTTGCATGAAAGCCACTGGCTGGCATTGCGATAAGTAGGTCGCCTTCTTGTACTCGATGAGCACCAAGCTGTTTATCTGCATCGACTGCGCCAGTTGCTGCACCGGCGATATCAAACTCGTCCTCGCTCATTAAGCCTGGGTGCTCAGCGGTCTCTCCACCAATTAATGCGGTATTTGCTTTCTGACAACCACGGGCGATTCCACTAACGATCGCAGCGATGCGCTCTGGGATTACTTTTCCAACGGCTATGTAATCGGTCATAAAGAGTGGCTCTGCCCCACACACAACTAAGTCATCGACAACCATGGCTACGAGATCTTCTCCGATTGTGTCGTAGATGCCCATCTGCCTAGCTATCTCAGTCTTTGTACCAACCCCATCGGTGGATGTCGCAAGCAGGGGTTGTTTGAAACCTTTAAGCACAGATGCATCGAAGAGTCCGGCAAATCCACCGATGCCACCCATAACCTCTGGACGGGAAGCCTTTGCTATGGAGGCTTTCATCAACTCAACAGCGCGATCGCCAGCATCAATATCTACACCGGCATCTTTGTAGGTGCTCATGAGTTCACCTCCGTTATCTCAAGGCGAAGCTTTCCTTCAGACATATCCGTTGGAACAGCGATTGGATAAACCCCTGTAAAGCATGCGGTGCAAAGTCTTTCCTCGCCAAGAGTGGTCGCTTCAATGAGTTGATCGATGGAGATATATCCAAGTGAATCAGCACCGATAGATCTACGAATCTCTTCGGTATCTAAACCGCTTGCGATGAGCTCTGCACGGGTTGCAAAGTCGATACCGTAGAAACAAGGCCACTTGACTGGTGGACTTGAAATACGAACATGAATTTCACGTGCACCTGCCTCTCGCAACATACGCACAATTGCGCGTTGGGTGTTACCTCGAACAATGGAGTCATCAACTACAACTATGCGCTTGCCCTCAATGATTTCTCGAAGGGGATTGAGCTTCAAGCGAATACCAAGTTGGCGAATAGTCTGCGATGGTTGAATAAAGGTGCGCCCTACATATGAGTTCTTCACCAATCCAAGTCCGTATGGAATCCCCGACTCTTGCGCATATCCGATTGCTGCGGGTGTACCTGATTCAGGAACTGGAATGACTAAATCCGCCTCAGCTGGCGCCTCGATAGCTAAGCGTCGACCGATTTCAACTCTCGTCTTATGAATTCCTCTTCCAGCAATCGAAGTATCTGGACGAGCTAAGTAGACATACTCAAAGATGCATCCCTTAGGTTCAGGTTTTGCCCACATCTGCGAACGAATACCATTTTCGTTAATTGATAAGAACTCCCCTGGCTCTACTTCGCGGACAAAGGATGCACCGACGATATCTAGCGCTGCGGTTTCAGATGCAACAACCCATCCTCGCTCTAACTTTCCAACAACTAGTGGGCGAACTCCATGTCGATCACGCGCTGCGTACAAAGTATGTTCATCCATAAATACAAGGGAAAAGGCTCCTTCGAGCTTTGGAAGAACTGCAAGTGCACTTGCCTCAACATTTTTCTCATCCTGCAGTCCAATGAGCGCAGTCATGATCTCTGTATCTGTTGTTGCGCCACGTGTTTCAGCTGGTACGACCTCAAGTTTTTGCACTAACTCTGCAAGATCACCTGTGTTTGTAAGGTTTCCATTGTGCGCTAGTGCAAGTGTTCCGTACTGAGTTGGGCGAAGGGTTGGCTGCGCATTTACCCATGTACTTGATCCTGTTGTGCTGTATCGGCAGTGACCGATCGCTAGATTGCCTGTTAAAACCGCCAAATCCGATTCGGTAAATACCTGAGAGACCAACCCCATATCTTTAAAGATAAGGATCCGCTCACCATCACTTGTTGCAATACCTGCCGACTCTGTACCTCGATGTTGCAACGCATAAAGCCCATAAAAAGTTAGCTTTGCGACCTCTTCATCAGGTGCCCATACGCCAAAGACTCCACATGCATCCTGCGGGCCTTTATCCTCACCTGGGATGTTGTGATTGAGCAATCCATCGGGGCGCCGGCTCATGAGTGCATCCTAAGTGGAAGAAGTTCACTGAGATTTGCTCGCGCACCTGAAGCGTTAATTGCTCCCGTTGCCATTGCTGCATCCCAGGTAGTTTCACCGCGTGCTAACTCAAGCCAAGTCTGAGCATCCATCTCAATAACATTTGGAGGAGTTCCACGGGTATGGGTTGGGCCATCTCCGCATTGAATCGCAGCGTAAGGCGGAACACGTACCTCGATTGCGCGACCAGGGGATTTCGCAGCCAGAGCTGCCAGAGAACTCTTCACTTCCTCTAATACCTCTGGATCGCGCATCTTTATCCAAACAACTTAGGAAAGGTCTCGGTGTGTGCTTTATACAGCTCAGTCAGAGAAATCGATGCATCATTAATCTTCAACGCATCTCCTCCCGTAACGCCGATTTTTGTTAAGACAATGCTGTGCTTCGATGCAAGTTCTTGCAATGCCTGCGCATTTTCAACTGCAACAACAACGCGGCCAGGGGTCTCACTGATAAGGGCCTGCCCTACATTTTCAAGAGTAATAGTTGCTCCAACGTTATGACGAAGCACCATCTCGGTAAGTGTGGCACTTAATCCACCTTGACTTAAATCATGTGCTGCAACAAAGATCTTTTCTGTTCGCCCGGCAACGAGTAGGTCAATCAATCTCATCTCTCGTTGAAGATCTGCAATCGGCGACTTTCCACCACGTTGTCCATGGAGATAAGCCCATTCACTACCGGCTATGTCATTTTCGGTTTCACCAAGTAGGTAGAGCTCAAGCCCTGCCTTATCAAAGCTCATGGGAGTTCGAGTTCGAACATCATCGATAACGCCCAGCACGCCAATAACCGGTGTTGGAAGAATCGCAACCGCACCTGTTTGGTTATAGAAGGAGACGTTTCCACCAGTGACTGGAAGCCCCATCTCTAAACATCCATCAGCCAAGCCTCGAACAGACTCTGCAAACTGCCACATAACACCAGGATCTTCAGGAGAACCAAAGTTCAAGCAGTTTGTAACAGCAAGAGGTTTTGCACCAGCTGTTGCGATATTGCGGGCTGCTTCTGCCAGCGCCAACTTCGCGCCCTCATACGGGTTGAGATACGACCAATTTGCGTTTGCATCCGTTGCAACAGCTACACCTAAGTGTGTCTTCTCATCGATGCGCACCATTCCAGAGTCATCTGGTTGTGATTGAATCGTGTTTCCTTGTACGTAACGATCGTATTGAGCGGTAACCCATGACTTATCTGCAAGGTTCGGGGCGCCAGCTAGCTTTAAAACGGCGGCTTTTATCTCTGCTGCAGTGCTTGGAAGCGCTACATCGATGACCTCTGCATTAACACTATCAACGTACTCAGGCTTAGCAAAGGGACGGTTGTAAACAGGTCCTTCGTGGGCAACGGTACGAGGTGGAACATCAACGATTAACTCTCCGTGCCAGGTAATTTCAAGGCGGTCACCATCTGTAACTTCACCGATAACGGTGACGGTGACATCCCACTTCTTACAAATCTCTAGAAACTTATCAATATTCTTCGGCTCGACAATCGCGCACATGCGCTCCTGAGACTCTGACATCAAGATCTCTTCTGGAGAAAGTGACGCGTCACGAAGTGGAACTCGATCTAACTCCACGCGCATGCCACCGCTTCCGCCGGATGCAAGCTCACTTGTCGCGCAGGAAAGACCTGCGCCACCGAGATCTTGAATGCCCACAACTAAATCTGCAGCAAATATCTCCAGCGAACACTCAATAAGAACCTTTTCAACAAATGGATCTCCTACCTGTACCGCAGGGCGTTTTGCAGGCCCCGTTGATTCAAATGTTTCAGAGGCAAGTACTGAGACTCCGCCGATTCCATCCCCACCAGTCTTTGCACCGTAAAGAACTACGAGATTTCCGGCACCTGCGGCCTTAGCGAGTTTGATGTCGCTATGTTTCATGACTCCAATGCAGAGCGCATTAACAAGAGGGTTACCCAAGTATGTTTCATCGAAAACAACTTCGCCACCAATGTTTGGTAAACCTAAACAGTTTCCATAACCTCCAACTCCGGCGATGATTCCTGGAAGAACACGACGAGTATCTGCTGCATCAGCTGGCCCAAATCGAAGTGGATCCATGACGGCGATTGGACGCGCGCCCATCGTCAAAATATCGCGAACGATTCCACCTACACCTGTTGCAGCGCCTTGATACGGCTCAACAAATGATGGATGGTTATGTGACTCAATTTTGAAGGTAACTGCATAACCCTGACCAACATCAACTACACCTGCGTTCTCCCCGATTCCAACGAGAAGTGCATCGGTTTTCACCGCCTTGTCGCCAAACTGTTTGAGGTGAACCTTTGATGATTTATAAGAACAGTGCTCCGACCACATAACTGAGTACATCGCTAACTCAGAGGATGTTGGACGACGCCCGAGAATCTCTTTAATGCGGGCATACTCATCTGCCTTAAGTCCAAGCTCTGCAAAGGGTTGAGTGCTCTCAGGGCTAGCTGTTGCTACGGCGACGGTATCGAGAGCCATTACTTCACCATCGCTTTTAACACTGAGGTAAAGAAGCCAAGACCATCTGCTGTTGGCCCAGTTAAGGGATTAATAGCGTGTTCAGGGTGTGGCATAAGTCCGACAACATTTCCACGTTCATTTGTTATTCCAGCAATGAGATTGCGTGAACCATTGGGATTTTCGCCGACGTAACGAGCGATGATGCGGCCCTCTGATTCAAGCATCGCAAGGGTTGGATCATCACACTGGAAGGATCCTTCACCATTCTTAAGCGGAATCACAACCTCTTGTCCTTTTGTAAATGAAGAGGTCCAGGCAGTTGAGGTGTTCTCAATAACTAACCTTTGATCGTGGCAAAGAAAGTGCAGCTCGTGGTTTCGAGTAAGCGCCCCTGGAAGAAGGTGTGCTTCGCAGAGCACTTGAAATCCATTGCAAATACCGAGCACAGGCATCCCACCATTAGCGGCATCGATGATTTTTTCCATAACAGGAGCAAAGCGCGAGATTGCTCCACAGCGCAGATAATCTCCGTATGAGAATCCACCAGGAAGAATGACAGCGTCAACACCTTTGAGATCAGCCTCTTTATGCCACAACGCAACCGAGGTTGCACCGGCAGCATCCACGGCACGAGCGGCATCTCGATCATCAAGAGTGCCAGGAAAAGTTACAACTCCAACCTTCATCTAGTTTTCTACCCTTACTACAAAGGTTTCGATTACTGGGTTGGCAAGAAGTTTCTCTGCAGCTTTTTCAACCTCGGCAAGTTGCGCAGGTGATGGTTGACCATCAACCTCAATCTCAAATCTCTTACCTTGGCGCACACTCTTTGCAAAGGTAAAGCCAAGACGTGGCAACGCTGCAGATACCGCACTACCTTGCGGATCTAAAATCTCTGGCTTGAGCATTACATCTACAACTATCTTTGCCATTATTTGCTCCCTTTAGAACTTGCTGCCGGTTATTCGATAAAACGCTTCTGCATACCGCTCTGCAGTCTTTTCTACGATCTCTGCAGGCAATTCTGGTGGTGGGCTTTTCCGATCCCATCCGCTTGCGATTAAGTAGTCACGTACAAACTGCTTATCAAATGAGGGCAGAGATGATCCGGGAGACCACTCTGAAGCCTCCCAAAAACGTGAAGAGTCAGGGGTAAGCGCTTCGTCGCCGAGGATAATCTCGCCCGACGAGCTCTTTCCAAACTCAAACTTTGTATCTGCCAGAATAACTCCGCGGCTATGTGCGTACTCAGCTGCTGTTGAGTAAAGCTTTAAAGTGAAGTGGCGAAGGGACTCGGCATCATCTCGACCGATTCTGCTCACGCTTTCTTCAAAGTTAATGTTTATATCGTGATCACCGATCGCTGCTTTAGTAGCGGGTGTAAAGATACTCTCTGGAAGCTTTGATCCATCGAGTAAGCCACTTGGTAGTTTGTTGCCACACACCTCTTGATTGGCTTGATACTCACTCCAGCCGCTACCTGTGAGGTAACCCCGTGCAACGCACTCAATCTCAATCATCTCAAGTGGTTCAACAATCACTGCACGATCTGAAACTGAAGTTGGAACCTCATCGGTAATAATGTGATTAGGAACGATATCTTCAAGAAGTTCAAACCAAAAGAGTGAAAGCTGAGTAAGAATCGCACCCTTGTTTGGAATTGTCGTAGGAAGTACCCAGTCAAAGGCAGAGATCCGATCAGATGCAACCAATAAAATCTCTTTCTTTTCATTGGTATAAAGATCGCGAACTTTTCCGGTGCGCAGATGGTTCCACCCATTTATTGAAGGCGCTGGCGGTGGGCCAGCTGTGCCGAAGCCGCTCACCGAATAGAGCCGGGCTTGTACTGCGCTGCGGCAGGGTGCGCGGATGTAATCGCTTCAATGCGAGTTACAACTCGTGCAATTTGTTGGCGAGCATCGCCAGTAAACTCAATTGGATCTTTAATTAGCGCACTCAGTGCTGCTTTATCAAGTGGGATTCGTGAATCCTCTGCAAGCGCATCAAGAAGTGCGTTTGCCTTACCTTCTCGCATGGCAAGAGCCGCTTTAACGGCGTGCTCTTTAATAACCTCATGGGCAACTTCTCGTCCAACACCTGCTTTTACAGACGCCATCAAAATCTTTGTTGTCGCTAAGAATGGAAGGTAGCGCTCGAGTTCAGCAGAGATTACAGCTGGGAACGCGCCAAACTCTGAGATTACTGTGAGCATTGTTTCAAGCAGACCATCGATTGCATAAAACGCGTCTGGCATTGCAACGCGTCGTACAACGCTGCACGAGACATCGCCCTCGTTCCATTGATCACCAGCTAGCTCTGAGACCATGGATGAGTAACCGCGAAGAATTACTGAAAGTCCATTTACTCGTTCGCAGGAACGGGTATTCATCTTGTGAGGCATCGCAGATGATCCAACCTGGCCTGCTTTAAAACCCTCAGTTACGAGCTCAGCGCCAGCCATTAATCGGATAGAGGTTGCAAGAGATGATGGCGAGGATGCGAGTTGTACAAGTGTGGTGACAACGTCGTAATCCAATGATCGTGGGTAAACCTGACCTGATGAATCGAGTATCCGTTTAAAACCTAGCTCCGATGCGATCGTACGTTCTAGCTTTTGATGTGCATCGCTAGAGCCAAGAAGATCCACTGAGTCTTGAGAGGTTCCAACTGGGCCTTTAATTCCACGCATTGGATAGCGCCCTTGCAAGGAGATCAATCTTTCATAGGCAAACAAGAGCTCTTCGGCAGCTGAAGCAAACCTCTTACCAAGTGTTGTGACCTGTGCTGGAACATTATGCGAGCGACCAGCGATTGGTTGATCTGCATAGAGCGCAGCTTTACTTGCTAGTGCCGCAAGAAGTGCTACGACCTTGTCATGAACAACCTTGAGCCCGTCTTTAATCTGGAGCGCTTCGATATTCTCTGTAAGGTCTCGACTGGTCATGCCTGCATGTATCGCTTCATGGCCGGCAAGAGCATTGAACTCTTCAATACGAGCTTTAACATCGTGACGAGTAATCTTCTCGCGCGAATCGATTGAGGCAAGATCTACCTTGGTAACGACCTTTTCGTAATCTGCAATAACCGCATCAGAGATGGAATGGCCGAGTTTAGATTGAGCCTTTGCAACAGCGATCCAAAGTCTGCGCTCTGCAATGATTTTCTGTTCCGGCGCAAAGATTTCACGCATCGCACTCGATGCATAGCGATCAGCTAATACGCTCACTGGTGCATTCTCCCTCATTTAATTGCCCTTCTCTGCGACCGACGCATTGAGTGCGATGTCGCTGCGGTAAAAGGAGCCCTGTAGTTCAATCTGTGAGATTGCGCGGTAGGCGCGATCTCTGGCCTCAGTCAGATCCTTTCCAAGACCTGTAACTGTCATCACGCGTCCTCCGCCAGATACCAGGCGGTTATCGGAGCTCTTGGTTCCTGCATGGAAGATTTGAACCTTATCTATCTCTGGAATATTTGAAATCTCTAAATTCAACTTAGGCGACTCTGGATAGTTTTCAGCGGCTAGTACAACTGTCACGGCGCTTTCTTCGCGCCATTGAAGAGCAACATCATCAAGAGAGTCTGTTGCAGCTTTATAGAGAAGATCTGCCAAGGGCGTCATAAGGCGAGGAATCAAAACCTGTGTTTCTGGATCTCCAAATCGTGCGTTGAACTCAATTACTCTCAATCCACGATCGGTGAGCGCTAACCCTGCATAAAGCAATCCGATGAATGGAGTTCCGCGAGCAGCCATCTCTGCAATGACCGGGGCCAACACCTTTTCATACGTCTCTTCAACGATTTCATCGGGAGCCCATGGAAGTGGTGAGTAGGCGCCCATGCCTCCAGTATTTGGTCCTTCATCCCCATCGTATGCGCGCTTAAAGTCCTGCGCAGGATCCATAGGCAAAATATTTCTTCCATCTGAGACTCCAAAGAGTGAGATCTCCGGGCCGTTTAAGTACTCCTCAATTACTACTCGCTTACAGGCAAGTGCGTGCTCAAGGGCAGCTTGTCGATCATTGGTGACAACAACACCTTTTCCTGCTGCTAAGCCATCATCTTTAACTACATAAGGAGCGCCAAACTTATCTAGTGCAGATTCGATCTCATCCTGTGTTGTACAGGTAGCGCTATGAGCTGTTGGAACTCCTGCATCACGCATGACACCTTTTGCAAAATCCTTTGAGCCTTCAAGCTGTGCTGCAGCCTTTGATGGACCAAAGGTTGCAATTCCAACGCTACGTAGTAAATCCGCCACACCATTTACTAATGGAAGCTCTGGTCCGATAACAACTAAATCAACCTTGAGATTTTGCGCCAACTTAACTAAACCTTCGCTATCGGTAACGGCAACGTTGTGAAGCGTTGCAATAGGTGCGATACCAGGGTTTCCTGGGGCACAGTGAAGCTCGGTACAGCTTGGATCTTCTCTGAGTCCTAGTGCGAGTGCGTGTTCACGACCACCGCTACCGACTAGGAGGATTTTCATTCTTAGATGAAATCCTTTACGACGATTGTTTCGTCGCGACCTGGCCCTACGCCGATTGCGCTCATTGGCGCACCTGAAATCTTTTCTAAGAAGGTTATGTAATCCTGAGCGTTCTTTGGAAGATCGCTGACCTTGCGTGCCTTGGAAATGTCCTCAGTCCAGCCCGGAAGATACTCATAAATTGGCTTTGCATGGTGGAAATCTGATTGCGAAGCCGGAAGCTCTTCAACACGCTTTCCATCGATCTCATAAGCAACGCAAACAGGAATCTCTTTCCAACCGGTAAGAACATCTAACTTCGTTAAAAAGAAGTCTGTAAGTCCATTTACTCGAACTGCGTATCGAGCGATAGGCGCGTCATACCAACCGCATCTACGTGCGCGCCCTGTTGTTACGCCGATCTCGCCGCCGATTGTTCGCAACTTTTCGCCATCTTCATCGAAAAGTTCAGTAGGAAAGGGGCCAGAGCCAACTCGAGTTGTGTACGCCTTAACGATTCCAATGACTCGACCGATTTGAGTTGGTCCGATTCCGGAGCCGGTACAAGCGCCACCGGCCGTTGGATTTGATGAGGTAACAAAGGGATATGTTCCATGATCGACATCGAGAAGAGTTCCTTGAGATCCTTCAAGTAGAACCGTCTTGCCAGCCTTTAGGGCGTTGTCGAGTAAGAGAACTGTGTCTGCTACGTATGGACGTAGAACCTCTGCGTATTGAAGATACTCATAGAGAACCTCATCGATCTCGATATTTTTACGGTTAAAGACCTTAATAAGAACCTGGTTCTTATCGCGCAGCGCGCCTTCAATTTTCTGACGCAAAATAGATTCATCAAATAGATCCTGTACACGGATTCCAATTCGATTAATTTTGTCTGCATAAGCAGGTCCAATACCGCGACCAGTTGTGCCAATCTTTGACTTACCTAAGAAGCGCTCCGATACCTTGTCGATGGTGCGGTGATAAGGCGTAATCAAGTGAGCGTTTGTAGAAATAACCAATTTAGAACAGTCGATACCGCGCTCTGTTAAACCTTTGATCTCCTCAAGCAATACGCCTGGATCGATAACAACGCCGTTGCCAATGACTGGAACAACGTTTGGACTCAGGATTCCTGATGGCAGAAGGTGAAGAGCGTACTTTTGGTCACCAATAACTACAGTGTGACCTGCGTTGTTTCCGCCTTGATAGCGGACCACATAATCAACGCGATCTCCCAAGATGTCGGTGGCTTTACCCTTGCCTTCGTCGCCCCATTGAGCTCCAAGCAAAACTAACGCTGGCATGGCTAAAGCCTTTCCGACTCTTAGTAGTTAGTTACTTAAGTATTGATGTACCGGTAGAGCGAAGATCTTCACAAGCATGTGCAACACGTGCAGCCATTCCAGCCTCTGCAAGCTTTCCCCAAGCGCGTGGGTCGTAAGCCTTCTTGCTTCCGACCTCTCCATCGATCTTGAGCACGCCGTCGTAGTTCTTGAAAATATGATCAACGATTGGTCGCGTAAATGCGTACTGAGTATCTGTATCGATATTCATCTTTACAACGCCGTAATCGAGTGAGTCGCGAATCTCAGAAAGTAGTGATCCAGAGCCACCATGGAAAACAAGATCCATAGGCTTGCTTCCAGCTGCTAAGCCGAGCTCTTTTGCCACTGCATCTTGGAGGGTTTGAAGAATCTTTGGCTGAAGTACAACGTTTCCTGGCTTGTAAACACCGTGAACGTTTCCGAAGGTTGCAGCGACCATATAACGTCCGCGTTCACCGTTTCCAAGGGTCTTCAAGGTAAGAAGCGCATCCTCTGGAGTTGAGTACAACTTCGCATCATGCTTTGCTTCAATTCCATCTTCTTCGCCACCGACCACGCCGATTTCAATCTCAAGGATTGTGCGCGCTGCAACAGACTTTGTAATCAACTCATCTGCAATCTTCATATTCTCAGACATTGAGACCGCTGAGCCATCCCACATATGGGAGTTAAAGAGTGGGGTCTGTCCATTCTTTACGCGCTCTGCACCAATCGCTAAGAGCGGACGCATAAAGCCATCTAGCTTTTCTTCTGGGCAGTGATCAGTGTGAATACCAATATTTACTTTGTAGTTCTTCGCAACAACGTGCGCAAACTCTGCGAGCGCTACAGCGCCGTCGACCATGTTCTTAACTGTTGAGCCTGATGCGTACTCCGCACCACCCCATGAAAATTGAATGATTCCATCGGACTCTGCTTCTGCGAATCCACGAATAGCGGCGATGACCGACTGTGATGATGAAACGTTGATTGCTGGATATGCGAATGCGCCCTTTTTGGCGCGATCAAGCATCTCTGCATAAATCTCTGGGGTTGCAATTGCCATGGTGACTCCAAATTTTCTCGGGCGTAAACTCAAAGAACCGAGCGCATCATTGGGCCGATTTCTGGCTTACGGCTAATCCAACCACCTCTTTGCCTCTATGAAAAATCGCCATGCAGGAGGTGGCACCCTAGCCGGCTCTTGACGCTTCCGAGTAGCCTGCAAGTATGAGCCAACAGCCAGGATCCCCACACGACTCGATTGAAAACCTCTCCCAGGAGGATCGCCGCTTTGCCCCCTCCCAAGAGTTCGCAGCGCAGGCAAATGCAAAGGCTGATCTATACGCACACGCAGATAAGGACCGTTTAGCTTTTTGGGATGAACAGGCAAATGAGTTGCAATGGGATCAGAAGTGGAATCAAACGCTGGAATGGAACTCACCATATGCAAAGTGGTTTCTTGGTGGAAAGTTAAACGCATCCGTTAACGCTTTAGACCGACACGTTAACGAGGGGCGAGGTGGAAGGGTCGCATTCCACTTTGAAGGAGAGCCGGGCGATACTCGCACTATTACCTACTCCGAACTACTTTCAGATGTTAGTAAGGCCTCGCACGCGCTCACCGAACTTGGCGTGAGTGCAGGAGACCGAGTTGCTATCTATATGCCGATGATTCCTGAAGCGGCGGTAGCGATGCTCGCCTGTGCGCGTATCGGTGCGGTCCACTCTGTTGTCTTTGGTGGTTTCTCTGCAGAAGCTTTGTTGTCGCGTATCCAAGATGCAGATGCCAAGCTGGTAATCACAAGTGATGGTGGATTTAGAAAAGGTGGAGCATTTGCGTTAAAGCCTGCAGTTGATGAAGCGCTCAAGGGTCAGACAAATGTTAAAAAAGTTTTGGTAGTGAAAAGAACAGGTCAAGAAACCGCATGGAACGCCGATCGTGATATCTGGTGGCACGAGATTGTCGATAAGCAGGATTCAAAACATCAAGCTGAAAGTTTTGATAGCGAACACCCGTTGTTTATTCTGTACACATCTGGAACCACTGCAAAACCAAAGGGAATCTTTCACACAACAGGTGGGTATTTAACTCAAGCTTCTTACACCCACAAGGTTGTCTTTGATATAAAGCCGGAGAAAGATGTCTACTGGTGCACCGCAGATATTGGTTGGATCACTGGTCACTCATACGTTGTTTATGGACCGTTGATTAATGGTGCAACTCAGGTGATGTATGAAGGCACCCCAGATACTCCTCACAAAGGTAGGGTCTTTGAGCTAATCGAAAAGTACGGCGTCACAATTTTGTATACCGCTCCAACACTTATTCGCACATGGATGAAGTGGGGAGATGAGCACCCAAACAACTTCTCGCTCACATCTTTGCGTCTACTAGGTTCAGTTGGTGAACCAATTAATCCTGAGGCGTGGATCTGGTACCGCGACGTCATTGGTGGGCAGAGATGTCCAATCGTTGATACCTGGTGGCAGACAGAGACAGGGGCGATCATGATCTCTCCACTTCCTGGTGTAAGCGAAACAAAGCCTGGCTCTGCGATGCGCGCAATTCCTGGCATTAGCGCGAAGGTGGTTGATGACAGTGCAAACCCTGTGCCAAATGGACATGGTGGGTTACTCATTCTCGATCAACCATGGCCATCGATGTTGCGTGGTGTTTGGGGAGAGGATGAAAGATATAAAGAGACCTACTGGTCACGTTTTCCAGGAATCTACTTTGCAGGAGATGGAGCAAAGTTAGATCAAGATGGTGCAATCTGGTTGATGGGTCGGGTTGACGATGTTATGAACGTCTCTGGCCATCGAATCTCAACTACAGAGGTTGAGTCAGCACTTGTTTCACATGAAGCTATCGCAGAGGCTGCTGTCGTCGGTGCAGCAGATGAGATGACAGGGCAGGGCATTGTTGCTTTTGTAATTCTGCGCGGAGGCTTTGAACATACAAAAGGTGATGAACTCATAAAGGATCTGCGCAATCATGTTGCAAAAGAGATTGGTGCAATAGCTAAGCCGAGACAGATTATGGTTGTCACTGAGCTCCCAAAGACTCGAAGCGGAAAGATCATGCGCCGTTTACTCAAAGATGTTGCAGAGAACCGGGCGGTTGGAGATGCAACTACGCTTGCAGATCCAAATGTAATGAAGTTAATTTCTGAGGGATTGCACTCATCTAAAGACGAAGATTAGAAAATTCAGTCTTTATTTGAGTTTTAATCTGAGTAATAAAACCTGGAAGCTTCGCCTCAATCTTGGGATAGATCCGGCTCTCTTCAATGGCATCCTTACCGCTCTGCCACGGAGACCACAAAAGCACGGAGGCGATGAGATAGATAACAACTACTGTTCGAACAATCTCAAGAGCTGCACCCAATAAGTTATCTATAAATCCGAGTGGGCCTCTAATTAACGTAGCGCGGAATCCGCGTGCAACCGCCTGTCCTGCAAAACTTCCGGCGAAACCACCGAAGACAATCGCTGCAATTGTTAACCCCACACGCTTTATATCCAGAGCCCATTCGTGGGTGAAGTTCAAAGATAGGTAGAGCCCAAGTACACCACCAGCGATGTAACCAATGGTTTTAAAGAGGGTAGACATAAACCCTGTGCGGTATCCAAGAATCGTTGAGCCAGCAACTGTTGCCACAATAATGAGATCGACAATCATGAGAGATCTACTCCTAAGTACTTGTTTGTGAGTGTTACTAACTCTTTCTCTGACTTGATTTCGCCAGACTTTTTAAATGTCACAACACCAGCCTTATCGATAAACCATGTGACAGGAACGCCCATGCCAAAGTAGCTGCGCGAACTACCTTGCGTATCAATGAGATTCGGCCAGGTAATCCCGTTGCGAACCACAAAATCCTTCGCATCCTGCGGTTTTGCTTCTTCGACAGCAACACCGACTAACTCAACTTTCCCCTTTGCTTTTTCGTAGAAGCTTCGAAAGTAAGGCATCTCCGCTTTGCAAGTGACGCACCACGATCCCCAAACATTTACCACCATTGGTCCGCGAAGTGCAGAGAGCTGCAGCCCTGGTGTGCCATCGAGGCACTCAACCTCTGGTCCACCAACCCATTTAGCCTCATATGAGATATCGGTGCACGGTAGAACCTCACCCGATGCAATCTCTGGAGTTTGCTCGGCGCACCCTGCCAACAACAAGGTGACGAGTAAAACTGTAAATCTCTTCATCGAAAATCCGCATCCGTCTTTACTAGCAACTTTGCCTTTGCTTTGTCCATCTCACCGATTCCAAAAGATGGGCAGAGCTTTGCAACTGGACATGCACCGCAAGCTGGCTTGCGTGAGTGACAGATACGTCTTCCATGCCAAATCATTCGCTGTGACAAGTTGGTCCACTCCTTTTGAGGTATCAACTCTCCCACTTCAAACTCAACTTTGACCGGATCTTTATGGCTTGTCCATTCAAATCTACGAGATAGTCGCCCAAAGTGTGTATCGACCGTTATGCCTGGAGTATCGAAGGCGTGTCCGAGTACAACATTTGCGGTTTTTCTTCCAACTCCTTGCAATGTAATTAACTCTTCAAGGGTTGATGGGACTTGACCGTCATACGCCTCAACGAGCCTTGTTGCCATCGCTTTAATATGGCGGGCCTTTGCACGGTAAAAGCCGGTTTGGAATATCAACGCTTCAAGCTCCGGCAGAGATGCACCCGCATACGCTTTAGCGTTCTTGTACTTTTTAAATACCGCTGGCGTAACTTTATTAACACGTTTATCTGTGCACTGCGCTGAAAGAATAGTGGCGACAATTAATTGGAGAGGGTTCTCAAAATCTAACTCACAGCGAATATCCGGATAAGTTTTGGTGAGAACCCTATAAACAGCCCGGGCTTCTCTTCGAGTTTCACTATCTGGGGCCATGCGAGTAAACTACCCACGTGCCCCTAGAAGATGAAGTCGTACGTAGAGCTCCGCTCTTTACAGCGCTCGATGAAGCAGCTGCCGTCTCTCTTCGCGCCACGATGGACTCAGTCAAGATTTCCAAGGGCGGAGTCCTCTTTAAAGAGGGCGATGATGGAGAGCACCTCTACGTAATCTTGGATGGAAAGTTAAAGCTTGGCACGTCCAGCAAAGATGGTCGTGAAAACCTTCTCTCAATCCTTGGTCCCGGCGAGATGTTTGGCGAACTTTCACTCTTTGATCCAGGACCACGCACCTCAACTGCCACAGCTGTTACAGATGCAAAACTGCTTTCACTAAGCCATGAAAAGGTAATCCCTTGGCTTAAGCAGAATCCTGAAGTTTCTTTGCAGTTGCTGGCACGTCTAGCGCAACGACTTCGCCGCACAAATGAAGCGGTCGGAGATTTAGTCTTCTCAGACGTTCCAGGTCGTGTAGCAAAAGCTCTTATCGATTTAGGAGAGCGTTTTGGTAAGCCAAGCGCTGAAGGGCTACTTGTTCATCACGATCTAACTCAAGAGGAGCTTGCCCAGTTAGTGGGAGCCTCTCGCGAGACGGTAAACAAAGCCCTTGCAGATTTTGCCGGACGCGGTTGGCTCAAGCTAGATGGTCGCGCTGTGCTTATTACAGATGTTGAACGTTTAGGAAAACGCGGTAAGTAAGCCTTACTCAACCTCTACAGTGAGTTCAATCTCAACTGGTGAGTTAAATGGAAGTTCTGCTACACCCACTGCAGATCGTGCGTGTTTTCCGTTATCGCCCCAGATTGCAAGCAAAAGCTCTGACGCACCATTTACAACGCTGGGTTGATCAGTAAATCCAGATACTCCATTTACATAACCAACAACTCTGACAACTCGTTTAACTTTGGATAGATCAACGACTGTTCCAACCGCAGCAAGACAGTTCAAAACACAGATTTCAGCTAACTCTTTTGCACGCTCAGGAGTTACATCTGCGCCAACTTTTCCAACGCTTACCATCTCACCGTTCAAGCGAGGAAGCTGTCCTGCTGTAAAGACAATGTTTCCAGTACGAACAGCTGGTACATAAGCCGCTGCCGGAATAACAACTTCAGGAAGGGTTTTGCCAAGTGAGGCTAGCTTTGCCTTTACATCGATCGTCATGCGATCTCTCTTTTCATGTAGGCAACAAGCTGCTCTCCACCTGGAGCAGGAATAACAGTGACAAGCTCCCAACCATCTGAGCCCCACGTATCTAAAATCTGTTTTGTTGCATGTGACAAAAGAGGCACGGTTGCATACTCGAACTTAGTCATTAATTTCCTCCGGCTAGCGCTGCTTTAACAAGTCCTGAAACCATACCGCCATCTGCTTTTCCAGCAACTTGAGGTTTAAGAACTCCCATGACCTTGCCCATATCTGCAGGTCCTGCAGCGCCAGTAGATGCAATAGCTGCTGCGATCATCTTCTTCACATCATCCTCTGACAACTGCTCTGGAAGATACTTAGCGATCACCTCGCCCTCTGATTTTTCTAGAGCCGCTTTATCAGCACGCCCTGCAGCTTCAAACGCCTCAGATGCTTCACGGCGCTTCTTACCTTCACGTGAGAGAACGGTGATGATCTCTGCATCAGAAAGGGTGCGGGCTTCCTTGCCTGAAACCTCTTCATTGGTAATTGCTGTCAAAACCATACGGATAGTGCCGGAGGTTAATTCATCGCGGCCACGAATCGCCTCAGTAAGGTCGCTTTGGAGTTTTTCTTTAAGTCCCATACCTGTATCTTCTCATGCAATGAGTTACAAACTTCGCCAAGCGGAAGTGCCCATTCTTCCCGCGGGTCATGGACCGATTCGAGTTCTGCACTTCTCGGATCTTCATCTGACCCCTGCCAGAAAACGCGAAGTCGCTGACATCAAATCCTTCATCAATCTCAAGCCAGACCTGGTTATCAGCACCGGTGACTTTCTTGCAGATATGCAGGCGGTTCCAACCGTCCTAGATGCGTTGGATGAACTTCTTGAACTTCCCGGCCTCTTTGTCTTTGGTTCAAATGATTACTACGCGCCAAAGTTTAAGAACCCCTTGAAGTATCTACTCCCCAAACACGGAAAGCGCGTTCATGGCGATGAGCTTCCCTGGAAGCTACTTGATGCATCGCTTCAAGAACGTGGATGGTTAAATCTCAATACTTCACGGGAAAGTATTCGAGTAAAGGAGACCATCATCGAAGCTCGCGGCACAGATGATGCCCACTTAGAGCTAGATGATTACTCACTCGTTGCCGGTAAACCAGGTATCTGCGATATTGCTATTGGTGTTACCCATGCACCTTATCTACGAGTACTTGAAGGCATGCACCGTGATGGATTAGATGCAATCTTTGCCGGTCACACGCACGGTGGTCAGGTTCGCCTGCCTCTTCCCGGTGGTTCTCGTGCATTAACAACAAACTGCGATCTACCAACGTGGCGCGCACGCGGGCTCACAAAGTTTGGAACTGAACCTTATCTACATGTGTCAGCAGGAATGGGAACAAGCCCATTTGCAAGAGTTCGCGTTGCAAGTCCCCCAGAAGTAAGTCTTGTAACCCTTACTTCAAAACGCTGATATCAGCATCGACCATAATTTGCGCAAGCTCTTTCCAGTGAACCTTCGCTTTCCACTTGAGCTCTTTTTCAGCCTTTGATGGATCTCCGATAAGTGCATCGACCTCAGTTGGTCGTATGTACTTCTTATCTGTTTCTACGTGATCTTTCCAATTCAAGCCTGCGTGCGCAAAGGCAGCTTCTGCAAACTCTTTAACGCTTGCGCCTACGCCTGTAGCTACAACGTAATCAGAGGGTTTATCTTGTTGAAGCATTAGCCACATTGATTCGACATACTCTTTTGCATATCCCCAGTCGCGAACCGCATCTAAGTTACCTAAGAAGATTTTTTCTTGTTTGCCCGCCTTGATTGCCGCAACTGCACGGGTAATCTTTCGAGTTACAAAGGTTTCACCACGGCGAGGTGATTCGTGGTTAAAGAGAATTCCATTTGAGGCGTGCATTCCATAGCCATCGCGGTAGTTAACGGTGCACCAATACGCCATAAGTTTTGCTGCTGCATAAGGGCTTTGAGGCCTAAAAACAGAGCTCTCACTTTGAGGAGGAGGGGTGGAACCAAAAAGCTCAGATGTGCTCGCTTGATAAAAACGGGTATCCACATCGGCCGAGCGGATGGCTTCAAGTAATCCAACCGCGCCTACTGCATCTACTTGACCGGTGTACTGCGGCATCGTGAAAGAGACCTGTACATGTGACTGCGCACCGAGGTTATAAACCTCAGTCGGTTGAATCTCGCGAATTAAGTTACTTAATCCCACACCATCAATCAAATCTCCGTAATGAAGAAATAGTTTTGGGTTCTTTTCATGTGGATCCTGATAGATATGATCGATACGAGAGGTGTTAAAAGTTGATGATCGACGGATTAATCCGTGTACCTCATACCCTTTGGCAAGTAGGAACTCTGCAAGGTATGAGCCATCCTGTCCTGTGACGCCGGTGATGAAAGCGACTTTTCTACTCATCGTCTACTTACTCCCTTAGCGGTTGCTTCGATGTACCACTCGATTGTTGATGCGACTCCATCGTGTAATGAAATCTGAGGGCTCCAACCTAGCGATTTAACCTTCGTAACATCAAGAACCTTGCGTGGTGTTCCATCAGGTTTTGATGAATCCCAAGCAATTTCTCCTGTAAACCCTGCCAATCCAGCGACCAACGTTGCTAGGTCTTTAATGGTGAGGTCCTCACCGCTACCGATGTTCATGTGTGTCGATGAATCGTACTTTTGCGTTGCAAGAAGCACCGCTGAGGCTAAATCATCGACGTGCAAGAATTCGCGTTTAGGCGATCCTGTTCCCCAAAGAACCTCTTGAGCTGCACCTGATTCTTTGGCTTCCACAAATCTGCGAATAAAAGCTGGAAGTACATGTGAGCCCTTGAGTTCGAAGTTATCGCGTGGACCATAAAGATTGGTTGGCATTAGAGATATCCACTTGCGGCCATACTCTTTTCTAAATGATTTTATAAGTTCGATTCCCGCAATCTTTGCGATCGCGTAAGCAGAGTTGGTCTCTTCAAGAGGACCTGTGAGCAGGTACTCCTCTTTAATTGGCTGCGCGCAATCGCGGGGATAGATGCAGCTAGATCCTAGAAAGACAAACTTTTCGACATCTGCAGCGTGTGCTGCCTCCATCAAGTTGCTTTGAATTCTTAAGTTATCAGCCAAGAACTCAACAGGAAATGAGTTGTTTGCACCGATTCCACCAACTTTTGCAGCCGCATCGATGACAACAGATGGCTTGATCTCTTGTAGAAAGCCCTTAGTAGCATCGAGATCAAGGAGGTTTAAGACGCTTCGGTTGATACCGACAACCTCTTCGCCCGCTTTTTCAAAGGCTTTCGTGATTGCAGAGCCGGCAAGGCCAGTTGAACCTGCAACGACGATTGTCATGGCTTCACTCTAGCGAGTGAATTCAACTGCCAGTAGCTCTGCGATTTGTGCCGTGTTGAGTGCGGCGCCCTTTCGCAAGTTATCTCCACATACAAAGAGGTCGAGTGACATCGGGTCATCGATGCTCTTTCGTACACGGCCCACCCATGTTGGGTCGGTGCCCACTACATCTGCGGGCGTAGGGAACTTGTGGTTCTCTGGATCATCAACAAGCTTTACGCCTGCAGAGTTCTGCAAAATATCTTGTGCAGCTTTGCGTGAAGGCTCTTTAGCAAAGGTTGCATGCACTGTGAGTGAGTGTGTTGTGATCACTGGTACGCGAACGCATGTTGCGGAAACCTTAAGGTTTGGAAGTCCAAGAATCTTTCGTGATTCGTTACGAACCTTTAGCTCCTCAGATGAGTAGCCATCCTCTTTAAGTGAGCCAGCCCATGGAACAACGTTGAGCGCTAAAGGTGCAGGGAATGGACCAAAATCGGTTACGAGGGAGCGAACATCACCAGCTACATCTCCGGCTTGGCTTCCTGCAACGGCGTTCATCTGCGCACGCAATGTATCTATTCCCGCCTGTCCAGCACCTGATGCAGCTTGGTATGAAGATACAACTAACTCTTTAAGTTCATACTCGCGGTGCAGCGCCCCCATTGCAACAATCATTGAAAGAGTTGTGCAGTTCGGGTTTGAGATAATTCCGCGGGGGCGGTTCTTGACCTGCTCAGGATTAACCTCAGGTACAACGAGTGGGACATCTTTATCCATACGGAAAGCTCCGGAGTTATCAACGACAACTGCGCCACGGGATGCCGCAACTGGTGCCCATTCTGCTGAGATCTCATCTGGAACATCGAACATCGCAACATCGATTCCATCAAAGGCTTCTGGTGAGAGTGCAATAACTGTGAGCTCTTCTCCACGACACATAAGCTTTTTGCCTGCGCTTCGCGCTGATGCAATGAGTCGAATCTCGCCCCAAACATCTGGACGTTCAGACAAAATACCGAGCATTACAGTTCCAACAGCACCTGTTGCTCCAACTACTGCAAGTGATGGCTTCTTACTCATCGACCGCTACCTCCGTAAACAACAGCCTCTACCTGTTCTGCATCGAGGCCAAAGGCAGTGTGTGCAGCCTTTACTCCGCGCTCAAGATCGCCTTCGCGACAGATAACAGAGATGCGAATCTCCGAGGTTGAGATCATTTCGATGTTTACCCCAGCATCGGCCATCGCTGCGAAGAATGTTGCTGTTACACCTGGGTGCGAACGCATTCCTGCACCAATGAGTGAGATCTTTCCAATCGAATCATCGTACTGAAGGGAGGCAAAACCAACCTCACCTTGGATGCGCTGAAGAATTGAGGTTGCGTTTGCGCCCTCAGACTTTGGAAGAGTAAATGAAATATCTGTAAGGCCAGTAGCTGCAGCGGAGACGTTCTGCACAATCATGTCGATGTTGATATCAGCATCGGCGATTGATTGGAAGATGCGCGCAGCAATACCCGTGCGGTCTGGAACACCGACGATGGTGATCTTTGCCTCGGACTTATCGTGTGCGATTCCCGAGATGATTGCCTGCTCCATGTTGCCTCCTTCAGGATGGTTTTCAACCACCCAGGTTCCTTCGTTTGGTGAAAATGATGAACGTACGTGAATAGGTAGGTTGTAACGTCGTGCGTACTCGACGCAACGTAGGTGCAGAACCTTTGCTCCTGCAGCGGCAAGTTCAAGCATCTCTTCATATGTAACTGTCTTTAACTTGCGTGCAGATGGAACAACACGTGGATCTGCGCTAAAGACACCATCAACATCTGTGTAGATTTCACAGACATCAGCATCTAGTGCTGCTGCAAGTGCTACAGCTGTTGTATCTGAGCCGCCGCGACCAAGTGTTGTGATGTCCTTTGTATCCTGCGAGATACCTTGGAATCCTGCAACGATTGCAATTGCACCACTTTCAATCGCTTCCTGAATTCGACCAGGAGTTACATCGATAATGCGAGCGCGACCGTGGGATGAATCGGTAATAACCCCTGCTTGGCTTCCAGTAAATGAGAGCGCCTCATGTCCTAAGTTTTTGATCGCCATCGCAAGCAGCGCCATAGAGATTCGCTCGCCAGCAGTTAACAACATATCTAGCTCGCGACCTTCAGGGATTGGGGTAACGGCGTTGGCTAAATCGATCAGTTCATCGGTTGTATCGCCCATCGCGCTCACCACGACGACGACCTGATTGCCGGCCTTCTTCGTGGCAACGATGCGTGCGGCTACACGTTTTAGCCCATCGGCATCGGCTACCGATGATCCGCCAAACTTCTGAACGATTAACCCCATGGCTCAATCTTGAAGGAGTTTTGCGCTCATTTCCACCCAATTACCAAATATCTCATTATTTGAGAAACTCAGCGGCTCATATATTGAGATTAACCTTCAACGTTACGGCGGCCCTCAAATGCACGCCCAAGGGTGACCTCATCTGCGTACTCAAGATCTCCGCCCACGGGAAGTCCGCTAGCTAGGCGCGAGACCTTTAACCCCATCGGCTTAATCAAACGAGCTAAGTAGGTAGCCGTTGCCTCGCCTTCGAGGTTGGGGTCGGTAGCCAAAATAACCTCTGTAATAGCTGAGTCTGAAAGACGTTGCATGAGCTCACGAATGCGAAGTTGGTCAGGGCCGATTCCATCGATAGGACTAATCGCTCCACCTAGCACGTGATACCTACCGCGAAACTCGCGTGTGCGTTCGATCGCAATAACATCTTTACTCTCTTCAACAACACATATCTGTGTTGCATCGCGGCGAGGGTCACGGCAGATTCGGCACTCAGTTTCCTCTGAGACGTTACCGCACTGATCGCAGAACTTAACCCGCTCTTTAACGGTGCGGATCGCTTCAACAAGGCCAAGTGCTGTATCTCCATCTGTTTGCAGAATATGAAAAGCGATGCGCTGCGCACTCTTTGGACCGATTCCAGGGAGGCGACCAAGTGCATCGATGAGATCTTGAATCGCTCCTTCATACATGCCGCTACTCATTCGTCGTGGCTCTTCTCACTTATAACTTGAGCACCAAGTTCAGCTGCAAGCAAAGCTGCACCTGAAAGTAGCGTCTTATCAGTTGGTGCCTCATCACTTCGAACAGCACGTGCCTCTGGAGTACTTGCTGTATCGATTGATGGATCAACAACAGCCTCTACCTTGCGATCAAGACCCACGATTTCGATAAAGGCTTGACGTAAAATCTCATCGGACTCTGAGCGAACAAATGAGTCGCGGGCTCCTGCGTTAAGAATTCCTATCGTGATTGCCTTGTCATCTACGGCGATTATTTGGGCACTCGCACTAAGCAAGGACCAGGTTAAACGCCTGCGCTTCTTAACATTTTCAATAACATCTGGCCATAGTCTGCGAAGTGAACCCACATCCATGGAGTCAACCTTTTCAACCTTAGCTTTTTCCTCTTTAACTTCAACTTTTGGTTGTTGCGCCTCAACCTTTGGAACCTCAACTTTGACCGCTTTAACCGGCTCTTGCATTGCTTGTGCCGGGGCTGCGATTCCATCCACACGCTCTAAACGTTCAACACGTGCAAGTAAGCCTGTATCGCTCTTATCCCCTGTCGGAAGCAGGATTCGACCACAGATAAGTTCAAGGATTAATCGTGGGGCTGTTGCTCCGCGCATCTGCGTTAATCCCTCAGCGGCTATATCTGCTGAACGGGAAAGGGTAGCGGCACCGATATTTGCAGCTTGAGTGCGCATGCGCTCTAACTGATCATCTGGAAGTTCGCGCAGAATTGAGTTGGCGTTTGTAGCCTGCAAAGCATCGACAATCATTAAGTCGCGAAGGCGCTCCAATAGATCTGTTGCAAAGCGACGGGGATCGTGACCCGACTCAATAACCCGGTCTACTGTTTGAAAGAGCGTTGCACCATCACGTGCGGCGATGGCATCTATTGCATCATCGAGGAGCGCTCCATCGGTAAAGCCAAGAAGCTGTATTGCGATCTCATAACTGACGCCCTCGTTACCGGCACCTGCAAGAAGCTGGCCAAGAACAGATAATGCATCACGTACCGAACCGCCGCTTGCGCGGACAACTAATGGGATAACACCTTTCGCTACCTTGACGCCTTCAGCTTCACAGATCTTTTCTAGGTGTGCAGCAAGGATTCCTGGAGGAACTAGGCGGAAAGGGTAGTGATGGGTGCGTGAGCGAATCGTTGAGATCAACTTCTCAGGCTCAGTTGTTGCAAAGATAAAGATTACGTGGGGAGGTGGCTCTTCTACGACTTTGAGAAGTGCATTTGCCGCTCCTGGTCCGAGTTGATGAGCTTCATCAATAATGTAAATCTTGTACTTGCTTTGTACTGGAGCAAAGAAAGCTTTATCGCGAAGATCGCGAGCATCATCTACTAATCCATGAGTTGCGGCATCGAGTTCAATGACATCGAGGGATCCTGGTCCGTTTGCAACTAAGTCTTTACATGACTGGCATACGCCGCAAGGTGTTGGTGTTGGTCCTTGTTCGCAGTTAAGTGATCGCGCCATGATGCGAGCGCTAGATGTTTTTCCGCAACCACGAGGGCCGCTAAAGAGGTAGGCGTGGTGAGTTTTTCCAGATGTAAGTGCGTTAGAGAGCGGGACGGTTACGTGTTCTTGTCCGATCACATCAGCAAAAACCGATGGGCGGTACTTTCGATACAACGCTAATGACATTTTTAACTTCTCTCTACTTGGCACATCTCGCAGGGAACTCATCGTGACCCTACATCTGGTACAGCTTTTGGAACTTTACTGATTGAACCTTACTCATCGAAAGTAGATTTAAGGGACCCCTCACGCACCTACTAGAGCGCGCCTACCCTTGCTGTATTCCTACCCTGGGGGAGTTCAGCGCGGTAGCACCGCGTGAGGGATCTGGTCTAAGCATAGTTTGGTCACCGATAGAGTTCACTCGCTGGTTTTGCCAGCGCTGGAGGATTCGCATAGCGGCCGAGTGCGCACGCTTGGAAAGCGTGTATAGGGAAACCTATCGAGGGTTCAAATCCCTCATCCTCCGCCAGTTAGAAATCTACCCCGATGTACTTTGTCTCTAAGAACTCGTGAATTCCATCGAAGCCACCTTCGCGACCTAGTCCGCTCTGCTTAACGCCGCCGAACGGTGCAGCAGGATCTGAGAGTAATCCGCGGTTAATTCCAACCATGCCAGATTCAATCGCTTCAGCTGCACGAAGTGCGCGTGCAAGGTCGCCTGAGTACACATAACTAATCAATCCATACTCGGTGTCATTTGCTAACGCAATCGCCTCTTCATCGGTATCAAATACCACTACCGGTGCAACGGGACCAAAAACCTCATTAGCCAAAATTGCATTTGTCTTTGCAACCTCTAGGACGGTCGCTGGATAAAAAGCACCTGTGCCATCTGGAGTTTTTGCTCCTAAGTGAACTTTGGCACCATCTTTAACAGATTGATCGACAAGCTCAGCAATCTTATTACGCTCTTTGATTGAGACACTCGCTCCAAGGTGAACACCAGCATCGGTACCGCGACCCATGACAAGTGCTCCCATAGCTTGTGAAAACTGCGCGATGAACTTCTCTGCGATTGGTCGTTGAACATAAATTCGGTTGGCAGCTGTGCACGCAGCGCCACCATTGCGCATCTTTGCAAGCATCAAGCCTTTAACGGCCTCTTCAATATTGGCATCATCAAAAACTACGAATGGCGCGTTTCCACCCAGCTCCATTGAACAACGAATGACGTTATCTGATGCTTCACGTAGAAGTAGCTTTCCTACCTGCGTAGAACCTGTAAATGAAAGGTTCTTTAAACGTGGATCGTGAAGCATTTTGCTGATTGATTCGCCGACCTTTGAAGGCATGATGACATTTACAACACCCTTTGGTACTCCAGCTCGTTCCAAGATATCTACGATTGCGAGCGCCGTTAATGGAGTCTCTCCGGCTGGCTTCAAAATCATTGTGCAACCAGCTGCGATTGCTGGCCCGATCTTTCGCGTTGCCATTGCAGCAGGGAAGTTCCACGGAGTAATCAAGAGTGAAACACCTATTGGTTGATGGGTTACAAGAATTCGTTTGTCACCATTTGGCGCTTTACGAAAATCACCTGGAACTCGAACAGCTTCCTCTGCAAACCAACGGAAGAACTCAGCTGCGTAGGTGACTTCTGCTTTTGCATCGGTGACAACCTTGCCGTTTTCTCGGGAGATTATCTGCGCGAGCGAGTCAGACTCAGCCGTCATGAGTTCAAAGGCTTTGCGCAAAATTTCGCTACGGACGCGGGGAGCTGTTTTGGCCCATGATGCTGCGGCGCGGTCGGCTGCGGCCAGAGCCGCTTCACATTCGGCATCGCCAGCGGTCGCTACTTGGGTAATAACTGAGCCATCACTTGGATCTAGGACATCTAAAGTGCCGCTGCCATCCACCCATTGACCATCTATATACATCTGATTGCGCATATGATGAGCATACTAATTAGGTCAGAAAATGCGCTAGTTGCACTAAATGCAACGAACGAAGGAGATGCTGGTGGCAAAGTCTTGGACAGATGGTGCGCCGCAGCCTGTTGTTCTTCAAGAGCACGCGCAGCTTAAGGATCCCTTAAGTTACAAGATCAAGCGTGCATTCCTAGGTGGAGCGCTTAACAGACATACCTTGGGTCATCAAAGATTAAGCAAAAGGTACGCCCTAGGAATTCTCTCCTCTGACTGTATTTCATCCTCGGCTTATGGCAGCGAACAGATTCTTATCGCCCTGCTTCCAGCCTTCGGTCTAGCAGCTTTTGCAATATTGATGCCGATGACAGCGATTGTAATTGTCATCCTTATTATTATTACTCTGTCTTATCGAAACGTCATACACGTATATACGAAAACTGGCGGTGCATACATAGTTGCTCGCGACAACTTCGGTCCAGTTGTTGCTCAGATAGCAGCTGTTGCTTTGATGTTGGATTACATCGTTACGCTTGCAATTCAATCTGCCGCCGGCGTCGCAGCAATTATCTCCACATTCCCATCCTTAGAGCCATGGAAGCTTCCGATGATTTTCACGGTGATAGTTCTCTTAACTTATGGAAACCTTCGTGGCGTTAAAGAGGCCGGAAAAGCTTTTGCATTCCCAACCTACTTCTTCGTTGGATGTATGTTGATTGTTTTTGGAATGGGCTTTTGGCGACTCTCTCAAGGGACTCTTCCAGTTCTAGCCACAGATCTTCCCGGTGCAGTAGAGGTAGGAGAGGCACAAGGCTTACTTACATTCGCTGCAATATTCATTCTTCTTAAAGCTTTTGCAAATGGTGGATCTTCACTAACCGGATTAGAGGCAATCTCCGATGGGGTTGCCTTATTCCGCGAACCAGAGCATGTAAATGCAAAGCGAACCCTTGTAATCATGAGCACAATTCTTGGCACTCTCGTTCTGGGAGTCTCCTGGTTTGCCCATCATATTCAGGCGATGCCATATGAATCAGGCACACCAACGGTGATATCGCAGATCGCAAAAGCGGCTGTGGGCACAGGTGCATTTGGAACCGTTATGTTTATCATGGTTCAGCTTGCAACGATGTTAATTCTCTTTGCTGGCGCCAACACAACATATAGCGCCTTTCCATTGCTATGTAACTTCGTTGCAACAGATGGCTACCTCCCTCGACAGTTAACTAAACGTGGCCACCGTCTTGCATTCTCAAATGGAATCCTGCTTCTAGCCGGTGGCGGAGCGCTCCTAGTACTTATCACCGCTGGATCGGTTGAACACCTTGTTGCTTTCTACGCACTCGGTGTATTTACAGGATTTACATTGGCCGGTTTTGGCATGACCAAATACACGCTACGCAATCGCACAGATGGTTGGCGATTGCGTGTAGCTATCAATGGCCTGGCGGGAACCGTCTCATTCGCAATCGTGATTATCTTCTCGGTCGTTAAGTTCACAGATGGTGCATGGATGGTCTTGGTTACAGCCCCTATTTTGGTTGTGAGCTTCCTACGTCTTCGCCGACAGTACACACGAGAGGTTGAAGCGCTGTCAGTTCGACAAGAACAAGAGAGAGCCACAACTATTGTTCGTCACGATGTAACCGTTCTTGTAGATAACGTAGATATCGCAACCGTAGGGGCAATTAGGTACGCAAGAAGTTTAAAGCCTCGTAACCTTTCGGCTGTTCACTTTGTTATTGATGATCGACGTGCAGAAGAGATTCAAAAGGCATGGGCAGCCTCTGATGCCCTCGATGATGTGACTCTTGAGCTAATCGACTGTCCAGACCGTCGATTAGCTAACGCCGCTCTTGAATACTCGATTCGCATGACTGAAAAATCTGATGTTGAGTTAACTCTTTTATTACCGCGTAGATCGTATTCACGCTTCTTGGGAAGACTCTTGCATGATCAAACCGCAGAAGAGATTGCTGCACCTATTTCTCAGCTACAGAGAGTTGTTGCAACCATCGTTCCATTCGATGTTGATCGAATTACTAGTGGAAGCTCAGTAGTAACTCATCAGGAAAGTAAGCCTGTACTTGTACAAAAGCCTAAGGTTGAAGCCTTTAAACCAGTAAGAGATGTCGTGAAACCGATAGAGGCTGTTAGTCACTATCAAGAAAACGTCACCCCAATTTCAGAGATCGAATGGCGCAAACGTGCGCATGTTCAGGGACAGGTAACAGCCATTAAGGCCGCTCCGCGTGGTTCATCTCCTCTGCTCGAGGTAGAGATTTGGGATCAAACAGGTGGTGTAACTCTTCAGTTCTTAGGTCGACGTGAAATCGCTGGTTTAGAAGTTGGATCAAAGATGCGTGCAGAGGGAATGGTTGGTGAAGCCGAGGGTTCTCTAACAATTTTGAACCCATCTTACGAGCTAATCGTTTAGTTTCGTTGCCCTTCAAAAAAGCTCTTTAACAACGCGGCGCATTCATCAGCTAAAACACCGGCGGTGACATCTACTTTATACAACGCCCTTCGATCCCTTAGGACATCCCAAACCGAACCAACTGCACCAGCCTTTTCGTCCCAAGCTCCAAAGACCAGATGAGAGATGCGAGACTGTGCAATTGCACCGGCGCACATTGCACACGGCTCCATCGTGACGACCAGTGTGCATCCATCTAATCGAGAGTTTTGAAGGCGTGATGTAGCGGCCCTTATCGCGACAATTTCAGCATGTGCGGTGGGATCATTGTTTTTCTCCCGCTCATTTGAGCCGCGGCCAATTACTACACCGTCACGATTCACCACGATCGCTCCTACGGGAACATCACCTGATAACTTTGCTGAAGCTGCAACCTCGAGTGCTTGTTGCATTAACTCATTGTAAGAATCTGAAATTTTATGACTCCAATAACTGCATGAACTGATCACCAAAACCAAGTCGGCCAGCTATCGCCTCAAGTTGTTCATCTGGAAACAACTCTGCATCATCACAAAGGGTGGCGATATCCATTTGGTTCATTCCTAAATCGGCAAGAATATCTAGGTGCCCCACAGGCAACGGTTCGTCATCTTCCTGCGGGGAATCCAAATCACACAACTCTAGAAACTCTGCTGCCACTTCATAATCAAGAGCACAGGTTGCATCGCTCAAAAGCATCTTTATATGTGACCCTAGAACTCGAATAAGAATAAAGAACTCTTCATCGATTGCCAGGAGGGCGATTGCGCCACCATTGGTTTGCTGCTTTTTTAACCGATCGATGATTCCTGGAAGGTCCTGCGCATCAGGCAAAAGTGCCACCGACCATCGGCCATCCTCATGCCAAGCTGCAACGGCGAGATCAATATCGTCAATCGGCACCTGTGTCACAACGCCATATTCTCACTCATTGGTTTGGAAAGAAAGGGCTGTAAGGTTCTCGCTATGAAGGTTCATGTTGCTAACCATCCGCTCATCTCTCATAAATTGACCGTTCTGCGCGATGAAAGAACAGATTCACCTACTTTCCGTCATCTCGTTGAGGAGCTCGTCACCCTTTTGGCCTATGAAGCCACACGTGAGGTCCACACAGAGACAGTTAGCATCAAGACTCCAGTAACTGCCACCAAGGGGTTGAAGTTGGCAAAGCCAACGCCCGTAGTTGTTCCAATTTTGCGTGCAGGGCTAGGAATGCTTGAAGGTATGACGCGCTTGGTACCAACGGCTGAGGTTGGTTTTCTTGGAATGGTTCGCGATGAGGTAACCCTTGAAGCGAGTACCTACGCAAATAGATTGCCTGATGATTTGGCTGGGCGTCAGTGTTTTGTTCTCGATCCGATGCTTGCAACCGGTGGAACTCTGATTGCTGCTGTTCACTTCTTAGCTGAGCGCGGGGCAACCGATATAACAATTATTTGTATTCTTGCTGCGCCAGAAGGAATTGCTGCACTCGAAAAGGCGTTCGCTGAGATAGCGCTCCCCATTACTCTTGTAACTGGCGCTCTTGATGAAAAACTAAATGAGCATGGCTACATAGTTCCTGGCTTGGGTGATGCCGGAGATCGCCTTTACGGCGTTGTATAGATGGAGCTAGCAGCATCCTTTGATTCACAGTTTGCAACACTGGCTCCCTTTGTTTTTTACGTAGTTGTAGCTGGAATTGTCTTTATCGAGACTGGATTACTAGTTGGCTTTTTTCTTCCCGGTGATTCAATTCTCTTTAGTGCCGGACTTGTTGCTGCATCTCAAGATAACGTCAACATCGTCATTCTCGTTACAGCAATCTTTTTAGCTGCATTTTTCGGAGATCAAGTTGGGTTTGTCCTTGGCCGAGTTATAGGGCGACCTTACTTAGAGAATAAAAAATCACCGCGAGTGCTTCGTATGGTCGCTAATGCGGAGAGATTTTATGAACAGACAGGCTGGTGGGCTGTAGTTGCCGCTCGATTCTTCCCTTGGATACGCACATTTGTTCCGCCTATTGCAGGTGCTGCCAAGATGAACTACTACAAGTTTCTTTCTGCGAATTTCTTGGGTGCCTTGTTATGGGGCGTTGGAATAACTCTGGCCGGCTACTACGCTGCCTCGCTACCTTGGGTCAAGAGTTTTTCATATGCGATTGCAGCCTTCTTTATTACCGCCTCAATAATCTCGGCATTCGTGAATTACCGACGCCGCCCACAATAACTCCAAGGTAGGTAAGGATCAGTCCTGCAACAAGGTAGCCGCTCACATGAACTCCCTCTGATGGAGAGTAAAAATCAATAAGTAGTGAGCCAAACAATGTTCCGCCTGTGCTAAATAATGTGAAGTTGAGAACTCCCAGGTGCTGAACGATGGTTGAGGTGAAGGCGATGTATACGACACCAATAACACCTCCTGTATATATCCACCAAGGTCCATTTGGAAGAGGGGCAAGCTTTACGTGATTTATCAACACTAAAGCTGTCAACAAGACGGTCAGAAATGTTGTTCCCATAATGAAGTTTAAGAGCGAAGTTGTAAAGCTCTGTTTGGACATCTCATTGATCTGACCGTTAAGAGCTCGCTGAAAACCCACGATTGCTCCAGCTAAACCCGCGCCAGCGACGGCGATGAATGAAAGATTACTCGCCTCAATTCGATCAAAGACTGATACAAGGACAGCGATTACGGTGACAAGTGCTGCAAAGACTCGACGCGGCGTAATATGTTTTTTTCCACCACCTGTAAGCCCAATGCGGTCAACGACCAATGATGAAGCGGTCTGCCCAGCAATCGATGCTACTGAGTAAACGGCAACTCCTACTATTGGGACTACAGAGGTTTGAAAAGCGACGAAACTTCCTCCTAGCATTCCTGCAAAAAGCGTCCAACGAGGAATACTCTTTGCATTAACAGCTGTGCGAAGATTTCTAACGCCCTCTTTTATTCGGGGATTGAATACGGCGATGAGCGCAATTATTAAGAGTCCTGAGGCAAAGGAAACTAGAGCAGCCTCAATTCCATTATCTAATCTATGCGAGAGCTCTCCATTAGCGCGCGCCTGTAGCGCAATTAAAACGCCCGAGAGCGCGGCTAGTGGAGCGAGCTGTTCGGCTCTATTTGTCACTCTTGTGAGTGCCCTGGAACTCTCGCTTATCTGCAATCCAGTCCATCAGGGCGAAGAGAACTCCTGACACAACAAAGGTGAGATGGATGATGATTCTCCAAATCGTTCCTTCTCCAACCTCTTCTTTGCCAGATAGTTCAATGAAATCCTTAAGGAGTTCAATCACAGAGATTGCAACGAGTGAGCCAATAAGTTTGATCTTTAGGCCGCTGAAGTCAATTGTTCCCATCCAGTGAGGACGATCGTTGGATTCTTGGGCAATATCGATGCGAGAGATGAAGTTCTCATAACCAGCAAAGATCACCATCAAAATTAGGTTGGCAAGAAGTGTGAGGTCCAACAGTGCAAGAAGATCCAGGGTAAATGTGTGGGCTTCAGAGTCCCCCATGTGCTGGGCTAACTTGATGAAATCAAGAATAAATCTGTAAGCAAGTAGAAAGAGAGCGCCTACTAAACCAAGGTAGAGCGGGGTAAGTAGCCAGCGAGATCTAAAGAGAATGACTTCAATTGCATGAACTAGATGTCTCATACTCCAAATATTAACCTACGGCTCTAGCGCAAGGGTGACTTCCAACCAATTCTGCTCGTGAGTTGCTAGCTGTTGCTGAAGCGTCGCAATCTCATCCGCAATTTCAAGGAGTTTGGCGGCCTCAAATGCGCTCTGCTCCTGTTCTACCAGCAGAGAGGCAATCTTGAGTTTTGCCTTTTCAATTTGACGCTCGACTTTAGCCAACTCCTTTTTGAGTAATCGCTGTTCGGCGGCAGAGGAGCCCTTTTGCACTTCGCCAGATCCCATCTCTTGCTTGGCATCGGAGCGAGCGCGATGTTCTAAGTACTGATCAATTCCCTTTGGTAAGTCTTGAAGGGTTTTATCCCCCATCAAACCTACAAAGTTGTCGCAAACTCTCTCTAGAAAATACCTATCGTGTGAGATTACAAGCAAAGTCCCAGCGTAGCTATCTAGCAAATCTTCGAGTTCGGTTAAGGTTTCAATATCGAAATCATTAGTGGGTTCATCAAGTAGTAGAACGTTTGGCGAGCCCATGAGCAACCTTGTAAGTTGAAGTCTTCGCTTCTCGCCACCTGATAAATCGCCAACTGGTGTCCACTGTGAATCTCTATCAAAGCTAAGACGTTCACAAAGCTGTGATGCTGAAAGAGACTTTCCCCCCCCAAGCTCAATGTGATTAGCAATCTTCTCAACAGCTTCCAAAACACGCCATGTTGGATTCAACTCATCTAAATGCTGTGTAAGGAACGCTGACTTGACGGTGACTCCGGTGACTAACTTTCCCGCAGCCGGTTGATGCTCTCCTGCAAGTATCCGCATCAGTGTTGTCTTTCCTGCGCCGTTTACTCCAACAATTCCGATTCGATCTCCAGGGCCCACGTTCCAATAAAGATCATGTAGTAACTCCTTATCACCAGCTTTAACCTGAAGATGATGCGCCTCATAAACAGTGTTGCCAAGGCGATTTGTTGCAAACTTTAACAACTCTCCTTGATCACGAGGTGATGGTTCATTTGCAATTAACTCATTAGCTGCATCGACTCGAAACTTTGGCTTAGTCGTTCTTGCGGGTGCTCCTCTTCGAAGCCACGCTAACTCTTTTCTAATCAAGTTGTTTCGCCGTGCATCCATCGCGCTAGCCTGTCTAGCTCGCTCAGCTTTAGCTAAGACAAATGCTGAGTAACCACCTTCATACTCTTCGACCTGACCATCTACGACCTCCCAGGTTCGTTCTGTAACAGCATCGAGGAACCAACGATCGTGTGTTATGACTAAGACAGATAGTGATTTTCGAGAGTTCAAGTGCGAAGCCAGCCATGCAACGCCCTCGACATCTAGATGGTTTGTCGGCTCATCAAGGAGCAAAAGATCTAAATCCGAGATCAGTAGCTTCGCTAAGCCGACTCGCCTCTTTTCGCCACCTGATAAAGAGATGAACTTTCTATCAAATAAGTGATCATCGAAGCCACCAAACAACCCTGTAAAGATTTCACGAATGAGTGGGTTTCCCGCCCACTCGTGCTTCTCTTTTTCGCCAAGAACAACATCTCCAACTGTTGCATCAGGCGATGCTTTATCAACCTGGGATAAGAGACCAATACTGACAGAGTTAGATTTTGTAACTCTTCCTGCATCTGGAGACTCAATTCCAGCGATTACCTTCATTAAAGTGCTTTTGCCACAACCGTTTCGGCCAACAATCCCGATTCGATCACCTTCTGAAACTCCTAATGAAACCTTTTCAAGCAGGGGTTTAATATCAAAGGCTTTGAAGACCTCTTCGATATTGACAATATTGCGCGCCACGATGGGAGAGCGTACCTTTCAACTATGAAGGTAACCGACCGCCAATACGCTCTCGATTTGGATGCGAAGGACCCGCTAGCTAAGTTTCGCCAACAGTTTGTGATCTCTGATCCAAATATTTGCTACCTAGATGGCAACTCCCTCGGTCGCCTACCGCTCTCGACGATTTCTGCAGTCAATGATTTTCTAACTCATGAGTGGGGGCCAGAGGTAGTCACTGGTTGGAGCCACTGGGTTGATGAAGCTCAGCCAATAGGAGATCTCATCGGCCGATCAACCCTAGGCGCTGCACCTGGACAGGTTCTGGCCTGTGACACAACCTCCGTGAACTTCTATCAGTTAGCTCTTGCCGCCATCCACGCACGTCCTGGAAGAAAGACGATCATCACAGATACTGCAAACTTTCCAACTGATCGATACATACTCGATGGAATTGCAAAAAGCCTTGGCTTGAAGTTGATTCTTATCGATAATGAAGAACCGGCTATCTCTGAAAATGAAAGAATTACCGAAGAAATCCTCGATAAGTACATGTCTGAAGATGTTGCTTTGGTAACCCTTGAAGTTATTCAGTACCGCTCTGGTGCACGCAACGATATAAAACTACTGACCGATCTTGTTCGTTCTTACGGCGCCTTTCTTCTGTGGGATGCAAGCCATGCTGTTGGCGCCATTGAAATGGATTTTGATGCCAACGGTGTCGATATCGCAGTCGGTTGCACATATAAGTACGGAAACTCAGGCCCTGGTTCACCGGCATGGCTCTATGTAAACAAGAAGATCCAAGCAGAGTTGCAGGTTCCAATCCAAGGGTGGTTTTCTCAAGAAGAGCAGTTTGAAATGGGCCCAGTCTTTGAGAAGGCTAAAGGCATCCGTGGCTTCCAGATAGCAAGCCCATCCCTTATTGGTTTGCGTTGCGTAAAGAGTGCCTTCACAATGATTGAAGAAGCTGGGATTCATAAGATCTCAGAAAAAGCTGCGGTTGGAACAGAGATGATGATCAAACTTTTCGACGAGTGGCTTTCAGAGCTTGGATTTACTCTCTTAACTTCACGCAACCCTCAAGAACGTGGTGGTCACATCTCTCTTGGCCATCCTGAGGCGGCAAAAATCTGTGTTGCGCTAAGACAGTTTGCTGATGTAATACCAGATTATCGAACTCCAAACTCCATTCGTTTGGCGATTGCGCCACTACCAACTTCATATACTGAAGTTTGGGATGGTTTTCAGAGAATTCGCGATTTAGTTCGTGAAGGTAAGCACCTAACTATTCAAGGATCAGATTCGAGAGTCACATGAGTGAGAATGAGTTTGAACAGGCACTGACATACACCTCTTACCTCGCAGTTGATGAACTTCTCAGCCTTCAACGGCCACTATCTGATGGGCCTGAGCATGATGAGCTTCTCTTTATCGTTATTCATCAAACCTACGAACTTTGGTTTAAGCAGTTACTGCATGAGTTTGCGGCTGCAGGTAAGGCGTTGGAAGCTGGCCAAACACATTATGCACTCTCACTCCTTGGCCGTATTCGTACCATACTTAAGGTCTGTGTAACGCAAGTAGATATTTTAGAAACAATGACTCCACTGCAGTTCAACGCGTTTCGCGGATATCTAGCATCATCAAGTGGCTTTCAATCTGCACAGTTTAGAAAGATGGAGGCTGTATTGGGTCGTCGTGATTCAAAGATGGCCGCTCATCTTCCACTTGATTTTCAAGAGGAGATTGCCGAGATTTGTTCACAAAATTCGATCTGGGACTCTTTACTTGTTTACTTAAATAGTCGTGGCCACGCAATGCCGAGCTCGGTTTTGGAGCGCGATAAGAAAGATGCTTATGTTTCAAACTCTGAGGTTCAAGATGCACTTCTCTTAGTGCACAGGCAGGATCCAGAGTCGGCGATGGTTTGTGAGCGCTTTGTCGATATCGATGAAGGGGTTCAAGAATGGCGATACCGCCACGTTAAAATGGTTGAAAGAACTATCGGCCACAAAGCTGGTACAGGTGGCTCAAGCGGGGTTGGCTATCTAGCATCCACCCTTTTCCACCCTGTGTTTACCGATTTATGGGAGATACGTTCCCGCTTTTAAATGCCGCTGATAACTAACTCATCTATCGGCTTGCGAACACGAGCAGCGGTCTCTCTTTCAAACAAGGCACCTTCAAGCTTTTCAGGGGAGTCCTGTTTTCCAATTGCGACTATGACTAAGGGAACAAGATCTACAGGAATCTCGAAAGCTTCGCGTGCTTTAACTTTGTCATACCCCGCCATTTGATGTGCAACAAAGCCACGATGATGAATTTCAAAACTCATCTGTGCCACAGCTAAACCGCAATCAAACTGGTAATCGGCGTACGGCTCACCATTTTGATTTGTAGTTTTGCCAAGTGTGAATATAAAAGCTAAAGAGTTTTTTGCCCATGATGCATTGGTGGGATTAAGAAGCTCCATCATTTTTTCAAAGCTCTCATCTCCGGGACGAGCAACGATAAATCTCCAGGGCTGCCCATTGTTGGCAGATGGAGCCCAACGACCAGCTTCTAGTATGGCCAGCAGATCAGCCTCTTCAATCTTGGCTGTGCCATCAAGGGATCTAGGACTTCTTCTGGTGGCGATAATTTCATGGACTGGCTGGGATGTTTGAGCTCTCATGGGAAGAAGATTAACTCTCCTATAGAGTTCTCGCATGTCGTCATGGATAGAAGCTGCAGCAACTTGGTTGGTTGATAACAACCTCCAGATTCCGTTGTTCGTCCTTCTTATCGCTTTAGTTTTTGCTGAAGGCGCTGCCTTTCTTGGATTAGTTCTTCCAGGTGAGACCGCTCTGATTACAGGTGGAGTTCTTGCCTACGAAGGTGTCTGGCCTATTTGGCTCTTTGTGCTGGTTTCAATTGTTGCAGCTGTTACAGGAGACTCCGTTGGTTTCTATATTGGCCACCGTTTCGGAGATCGCATCAAGTCGACGCAGCTTGGCAGATTTGTCGGTGAAAAAAGGTGGAGATTGGCTCAACATATCTTTGATAGATATCACTGGGGGGCAATCTTCTTTGGGAGAGCTCAAGGACTCCTACGCGCATTGATCCCCGCTCTAGCGGCGATGAATAAGGTTAAGTACCGGGTCTTTATTCGATGGAACGCACTAGGGGCCACGATATTTGCTGGTGGTGTCGCTGTGCTTGGGTACGTATTTGCTGGAAGCTTAGAGCAGCTTGAAGAGTTCCTAAAATACTGGGCAATCGGTTTCTTTGCACTTATTATCATCACAGTGCTTATTCTCAAGCGCAAATTAGAACACCTACTAGAGGACTGAAAGCGATAAGGAAATAATGCCTAACTCAGTCCATCCAACAAAACAACTTCTAATTAAGACAGCATTAGAGCTTATGGAAACAAAACTGCCTACAGAGATCGCCGTTGATGAAATACTCACAAACTCTGGAATCTCAAAAGGTAGCCTCTACCACCACTTTGAAGACTTAGCGGAGCTTCTTGAGACAGCTCAAGTTGAAAAGTATGCGCAGTGGGTAGATAGAAGTATTGAGCAGCTCATCGCTGTCGTTGGAAACTCCTCTACTATCCATGATTTTGAAAAAGGTTTGATACAGGTTACCCGTGTTACTCAAAGTAATGATTATGCAGATACTCGTTACATGCGCGCACGTACAATCGCTAACTCAGTCCAAAGCGAAAGATTTAAGAAAGCACTTGCAGATGTACAGGCGCACCTAACCGATGCGCTTGAAGATATTATCCGTGAAGCTGATGAAAAAGGTTTTTTGCAGGACGGAACAGATCATCGTGCAACCGCCGTTTTTATCCAGTCTTATACTCTTGGAAAAATCGTTGATGATGTTGTCGGAAACGATTTAAACTCTGAAAAATGGAACTTAATGATTGATAAATTAATGCGCAACGTTTTTCTAAAGTACTAGTTTTTCCCGCGTGTTTTTGGAAAAAGTTGCGCTTTTTCAGGGCGTGCGAGAGAATTACCTTCCAAATGAAACCACACCACGCAAGTACTTTTAGAGCAGTACCCGGTAACTCAAGGCCGATATCATCTGAGAAAGTTAGCTCCCTGCTTGCATCAGAGTGGGATAAGTTCACCAATGAGACAGGTGCTTCAAAGGTTGAGAGCCTTCGCGCCAGCAAATCTCTTCCACTCGGAGTAACTTCAAGCTTCCAGCACTGGGATCCATACCCAATCTCTATCAAATCAGCCAAGGGAGCTTGGATGACCGATGTGGATGGGCGTGAGCTCCTCGATCTTTCAATGGGGTTCGGTGCGATGCTCGCAGGTCACCTCAATCCAACGGTGGTTGCAGAGGTTGAAGAGTCCCTCAAGACAGGAATGCTCTACGTAACCCCTTCGCCAACCTCCACAGATGCGGCAGAGAGAGTCTGTAAGCGCTTTGGAATTGATCAAGTTCGATTTACTAACTCAGGTACAGAGTCAACTATGTACGCGGTTCGCACCGCGCGTGCAGCGACCGGCAAGCTTGCAATCGTCAAGATTGAAGGCGGATACCACGGTAGCTACGATCCATTTGTTGTCTCCAGCAAGCCACCTCTCAATAAGGCAGGTAAGGCGGATAAGCCAAACGCTGTGGTTGATTCCAACTTGGTGCCAGGTGATGTCTACGTAGTCCCTTACAACAACGCTGAAGCTCTTGAGCGGATCTTTAAAAAGCATTCAAAGAAGATCGCGTGCTTTATCATCGAACCAGTTCTAGAAAACTTAGCGATTGTCCTTCCAGATGAGGGTTACTTAGAGCGAGTTCGTGAGCTCTGTGATCAATACGGAATCATTTTAATCTTTGATGAAGTGAAGACAGGATTAACAGCTGGTGCACATGGTGCGGCGCAGCGCCTGGGCGTACAACCAGATTTAATTACCCTGGCTAAGTCGATCGGTGGTGGATTAACAATCGCTGCATTCGGAGGCAAGCAGAAGTACATGGACTTCATCACAAACGGCAAGATGGCGCACTTCGGTACATTTAATGGAAATCCATTAGCTATGGCTGGGGTACGAGCTGTAGATATGGTCTGCACTCCAGAAACACTCGCAGTTGCTGAGACTTTTAATCAACAGGCTTTAGACCGCATCACTGAAATCATCAGAGAGTACGAGCTTCCCGCACACACCGTTGGCTTTGGAGTGAAGGGTTGCATTACCTGGTCAACAACTCCAGTGCGCAACTACCGAGACTATAAAGCTACAGACTTTGGTGTTGCAGAGCTTTCATGGCTCTGGTCGCTTAACCGCGGAATCATTACCCCTCCAGGGTTAGATGAGCAGTGGCTTATTAGCTTGGCCCACGGTCAACGTGAAATCGATGTACTTGTTGAAGATTTCCAAGCATTCGCTGTAGCCATCCGTTCATAAATAAGAGAGTATTTACTTATGATTCAAGGTGGAATTATCAACGGCCAGTTGGCCTCATTATTAGCGCGATTTCGTCATGTAAATACTCTTGCAATTGTTGATGGGCCTTTCCCGACCTACCCAAACGTTGAAACCATCGAGCTGGGTATCGTTATGGGGCTTCCAACAATTCCACAGGTACTTGATGCGATTTTGCCCCATGTTGATCCCACCGGAATCTATTTAGCGGCTGAGTTTGAGTCAAAGGTTGATGCAGCCACGGTTGCTCAGTACAAAAAGCACCACAGGGGTTTAGAGACGACCGTTATTCCTCACGAGGAGTTTAAGGTCAAGGTTGGACAGAGTCTTGGAATTATCCATACAGGTGATGGGGTTCCATACAGCAGCGTTATTTTGCGACAAGGCTAAAGTCGATCTCATCCTTACTTGGATAAGAGGACTGAGCGCCTTTTTTAGTAACACTCTGAGTCGCGCACGCTAGAGCAAACTTCACAGCACTCTCCTCGCTTGCTCCATCTGCAAGTGCGGATGCAAAAGCTCCAATAAAGCAGTCCCCGGCGCCGGTTGTATCGATTGCTGTGACCTTTGTCGTTGGAAACTTCTGTGTACTTCCATCGGTTTTATGCAGGAGCGCTCCATCGGAGCCTAAAGTGATAAGTAGACGACCATAGACTTTGGTCGCACTTCCAATCTCTTCATACTCAATCTCATTCGGAATAAGCCAATCTGTCACCTTAAGCAAATCATCGCTAAGAGGTTGATAAGGAGCTGGGTTCATCACCGTTGTGATTCCTAACCCTTTAGCCGCTTTAAACGCTGCAAGAGTTACATCCTGCGGTATCTCGCATTGACCAATTAGTACATCAACATCTTTGAGTTGCTGTATAGCATCTACTGCCATTGCAGGTGTTAATTGAAAGTTTGCACCTGGAACAATTGAGATCCTATTTTGTCCGGCTCCATCAACCCAGATATGAGCAACCCCTGTGTGCGTATCAAAACGCGTAACGAAGTCGGTGCTCATATTATTTGAGAGAAAGTTTTTCAAACTGTCATCACCGAAGCTGTCTTTGCCGATTCCTGCGATCATTGAAACGCTTGCACCAGTATGTGCCGCCATAACCGCTTGGTTGGCGCCTTTCCCTCCGAAACCAACGGTGAATGAGTTTCCAAACCTAGTTTCGCCAGGGGCTGGAAGCACATCTGCATAAACGGTGAGATCCATCATGGTGCTACCTATGACTGCAATTTTCCCGGACATAGAAGTAGTCTAGAACCATGAATACACCGATGCCATCAAAGCTTCCCTCCAACCAGTTCGACCACTTTTATCGTGGGGGAACTCGAATAGGAGCGTTGCGTCACGGACCTGGTGGACCAATGCGCCCTGAAGAGTGGATCGCATCTGTGACCACAAGGTTCGGAGCAACAGAGCAAGGTTTATCAAAACTCTCCGATGGCACCTACCTAAAGGATGCGATTGCGCAAGACTCTGCCGGTTGGCTCGGCGCAGATCATGTTCGGGATTGTGGATTAAGTACTGAGGTGCTTATTAAGTTACTCGATCCAGAGCAACGTCTTCCTGTTCACTACCATCCAAATAAAGCCTTTGCGAAGCAACACCTTGGTTTGGATCATGGAAAGACCGAGGCGTGGATCATTCTCGAAGCACCAGAAGGCTCTGGAGTTGGATTGGGATTCAAGGAGGAAAAAAGCAAGGAGCAGATTCTCAAGCTCATCAAAGCAGAGGACTCCGAAGCCTTCTTAGCCTCACTTCGTCGTTCAACGGTAAGTGTTGGAGATGCGGTGCTTGTTCCAGCAGGTGTTGCTCACTCTATTGATTTAGGAATCTTCGTACTTGAACTACAAGAGCCAACAGATCTTTCCGCAATGCTCGAGTGGGAAGGCTTTGCAATGGATGGCTTTAAAGATGGTCATCTTGGACTGGGCTTTGAAACAGTAACCGATGCGCTGCGCCTTACTCCACTAGGAGATCAAGAGTTTGATTCACTTGTGCAGCGGAATGTACTCACTGGAGGATCCCGTCGATCATTGCTTCCACTCAAGGCCGATGGCTACTTCCGTGCTGATCTTCTTCCAGGTAACGGCACCGTTGAACAAGGGTTTGGCTGCTTACTCGTACTTGAAGGTTCGGGCAGTATTTCATTTGAGAATGCACCGACAATGAGTATTGAACGCGGTGATGCCGTTGTTATTCCATACGCTGCTGGCGCTTACACAGTCACAGATGCGATAGGAATTGTCTGTCGACCTCCAAAGGCGGAGCTCGCTAAGTTAGCTGAGTAGCTTTACTTAAACTGCTCTAACTGCCATGCACGAACACCACCGGCGACTCCTGCTGCGTTTGGAACAATGACGACCTCATCGCCCATGCGATCTAAATCTGCCTGACGAATACAACGTGCATTGCCACCACCGATATAGAGGCGATCCCACATAAACACTGGTCGAAGCTCATCAATCATCTGACGAACTCTGCGTGACCAGAAAGCGTTTCCAAGACGGCGGCGCTCGTGTTCACCGATCCAGGTGTCATACGTGGTTGCTCGTCGTACTGGAGCGTGTGAGAACTCAAAGTGTGGTGAGAGTGAGCCACCATAAAAGATTGCAAAGCCAAGACCGGTTCCTAAGGTTAAAACAACCTCGTAACCAGAGCCTGAAACGATGCCAGCACCATGCACTTCAGCGTCGTTTAGAACACGTGTTGGTACGCCCAATTTTTTAGTTAATGCATTTTGCATATCAAAGCCGCGCCACTGTTCCTGCAGCTCTGGATCAATCTTTGTTCGAGGTCCAGCCTTAGTTATGTAATGCGGAGTTGCGACAACAACACCGTGACGAATCATTCCTGGCATACCCACCGTTGCACGGTAAGTATCTGGAAGAGAGTTCTTTATCTCAACTAACGTATCCATGAATCTATCTGGAGAAAGGGGATACGGGGTTTCGATTCGATTTGGCTTGGAGTGCATAGTGCCCGACTCATCAAGAACACAGCTCTTTAGAAAGAGACCCCCGCAATCTATTGAGAGCGTAAGTCTTTCATCGTTGGCCATTGGAAAATTCTCCCATAGCTAAAGGACTCGAATCAACTCGTCTCTAAGCGCAGATGGGTCTACATCTTTGCCTGTCCAGTACTTAATGCTGATAACTGCTTGATTTACAACCATTCCAAGTCCCTGCAACGTTACAGCACCTTGCTCTTCGGCTTTTTGTAAAAACGGAGTATGAGGTGGATTCACGATGACATCAGCAACAAGCATTCTTTTGCGAATACTTGTGAAATCAATATCTTGAAGTTCGGACGCCCCAGCCATACCCATTGATGTGGAGTTGATTAAAACCTCTGCATCGCTTGGAATCGCATAAGTATTACTCCACTCCACGAACTCAGCCCTGGCATTTGTTTTATCATTGAGCAGCTTTGTTAACTCTTCGCCACGGGAAGTACCTCGGTTAACAACATAAAACTTAGTTGCTCCTGCTAATGCAAGCTCAACAGCTATTGCACGAGCAGCGCCACCGGCGCCTAGCAAAACGACGGTTTTGCCCTTTGGATCGGCTACCTCCATAAATGACATAAGGAAGCCCTTGCCGTCGGTGTTTTCCCCAATGAACTTACCATCACGATTTACAGCGCAGTTAACCGCACCGATAACCGCTGCTGACTCTCCTAAGCCATCTAAGTGCTTGATGACTTCTACCTTATGTGGAATAGAACAGTTAAAGCCCTTCCAGTTCATCGCACGTGCGCCAGCGACAGCATCGCCAAGTTGATCTGGGCGCACCTCACAGTTGACGTATCGATAATGCAGACCACTGGCACGGTATGAAGCCTCCACCATCGCGACAGTTGGATTAGCATCCGATCCTTCTGAAAAACTACCGGTAAGTTCATGTCTAAACATTGCGCCAATTTCCATAGTCATGTGACGAACCTTATCGTGATGGATATGATCGGGCTATGACCAAGACATTTCTAGAAAGAATCGCATCGGCCCCTATCTCTTGGGGCATCTGTGAAGTTCCGGGATGGGGAGCGATGGTTCCTACGAAGCGAGTTCTTAAAGAGATGACAGATCTTGGAATCCCTGCCACGGAGCTTGGAGCGCCAGGCTTCTTTTCAGATAACTCCGCTGAGCTCAAGGATCAATTAGCTGAGTTCAACATGTCGATGATCGGCGGCTTCACACCAGTTGTCTTACAGGATAAGTCTCAGGAACGAGCCACTCTCGATATGGCGATTAATACGAGCAAGAAGTTTCAGGATATCGGTGCAACGCACTTCGTTTCAGCGCCAGTTCAAAGCTGGGACTGGGATGTTCCAACTCCGCTTACATCGGATGAAACGAAGCAGATGTTTAAGATGCTCACTCGAATCGACGAGATTACAAAGGATCATGGGTTGATTCATGTTATTCACCCGCATCTTCAGACCATTGTAGAAACGAAGAAGGATATTGATTTAGTCGTTGAAAACTCACCCGTAATGTGGTGTCTTGATACAGGGCACATGACTATCGGTGGACAGGATACGGTTGAGTTTGCCAAGAAATACGCAAGCCGTGTTGGCCATGTTCACCTCAAAGATGTAAATATGAAATCTGTTCCAGCGGTTCTCAAGCGAGAGAAGAGCATCATGGAAGGTGTGCAAAGTGGATTGTTTACGCCACTTGGACAAGGTGATGTTCCAATACTTGAAACAGTCTTAGCGCTTGAAACCGCCGGCTACCAAGGTTGGTATGTCATTGAGCAGGACACAGCCATTACAGGTGCAATGCCAAGTGAGGGACAGGGTCCAATGATTGGAATGAAGCAATCAGTTGATTACCTTCACAATGTGGTTGCGCCACAAGTTGCAGCTCTTTAAAGGGCGTCCATCACCTTAATCGTTTCACCTTCAACGTATGCAGGTGCCACCTTTTGCCAAGCTTTGCTTCGATCATTGACCATGTGTGCATCCCACTGTGGACGCGAGTCCCAGACTTCCCAGACACAGATGTTTTCACTTTGCGTATCTGCATAAATATCTAACTGAGAGCAGCCATCTTCTTGCCGAATATGTGAAGCGTGATCCTGCAGTAGAACTAAGAACTCATCTCGCTTACCGGCCTTAACGGTGATATCTACAAATAGAAATACTTTGCTCATCTAGGAAATGTACTCCTATTTACCCGCGCCATGAAGTGTTTAGCGGACGACCTTCTGCATACCCGGAGGCCGATTGAATTCCAACAACTGCGCGCTCTGCAAACTCTGCAAGGTTGTGCGCTCCTGCATAGGTACAGGATGAACGAAGCCCAGAAATAATCTCATCGATTAAATCCTCAACACCTGGGCGGATTGGATCTAAGAACATCTTTGAAGATGAGATTCCTTCTTCGAAGAGGCTCTTTCGAGCACGATCAAAGGCGTCCTCTTGTGAGGTTCGAGCGTTTACAGCTCGCTTTGAAGCCATACCGAAAGACTCTTTATAAGCGCGGCCTGAGCTATCGCGCATCAAATCGCCTGGGGATTCATAGGTTCCTGCAAACCAAGAGCCGATCATCACCTGTGATGCACCAGCGGCGAGAGCGAGTGCAACATCGCGAGGATGGCGCACTCCACCATCTGCCCAAACATGTGCGCCTAACTTCTTAGCTTCAGCTGCGCACTCTAAAACTGCAGAGAACTGCGGACGTCCGACGCCGGTCTGCATACGTGTTGTGCACATAGCTCCAGGTCCAACACCAACCTTAATAATGTCTGCACCAGCAGCAACTAAATCACGAACACCTTCAGCTGTTACGACGTTACCTGCAACAATAGGGACTTTAAGTCCGAGTTTCTTAATTGCTTGAAGTGCCTCAATCATCTTCTTCTGATGTCCATGTGCCGTATCTACGACAAGTACATCTGCCCCTGCAGCAACCAACTTAGAAGCTTTATCTGTGACATCTCCATTGATTCCTACCGCTGCAGCGATTCGAAGCTTTCCATTTCCATCGATTGCTGGAGAGTAGAGAGTTGCTCGCAGTGCACCCACGCGGGTCACAATTCCAACAAGTTCACCCTTTGAAGAGACAACTGGTGCAATTGTGCGGCGACGTTCATTTAAAAACTCAAAGGCTGCACGAGGGTCTAAGTTTTCGGGCATAGTTGTGAGCTCTTGAGTCATTACCTGACTTAACTGAGTAAATCGATCGACTCCAGCTAAATCCTCTTCGGTAACGATTCCAACAGGTTTATTGCCATCAACGATCACGATTGCACCGTGAGCCCTCTTGTTAATCAAACTTGCTGCATCGGCAACAGTCTCACGCAAACTTAAGGTAATTGCAGTCTCAAAAAAAGTATGGCGCGACTTAACTGAGGAGATAACTTCAGCAACAACTGCGATGGGAATATCCTGCGGGATAACAACTAAGCCACCGCGTCGTGCAATAGTTTCTGCCATACGTCGGCCAGCGATAGCGGTCATATTTGCAACTACTAGAGGAATTGTTGTTCCGCTGCCATCAGTTGAATTTAAATCAACATCCATACGACTTGTGAGCTCTGAGGAGCTAGGGACCATAAATACATCGTCATACGTGAGGTCATAGACCGGGTTATTTAAGAAACGCACGTAGAGGTACTTTACGCAGGTTTAGGTCGAAAGCGCTATTTACCGCGTATAAAACCGATTAAAGAGGCCAGTCCTGGCGTCTTCCTGTAACTCTTTAAGTAAAAGGCCAGTCGAACAACTGGCGCCCAGATTCCAAAGACTCGACCAAACACAGCCGCACGAGCTCTTAAGTCTTGAGGCGTACCCCATCCACTGCCTGAGCTCTCTATCGGGTGAACAGCGATCGTTAGTGGAAGAAAAACCGCTGCACCTTTTTTCTTAAGAAGATCTGTAATAAATATGTACTCATCTCCTAGATAGTTCTCTACTCCTGCACCAAAGCTTTCATCGAAACGCACTCCTTTAGCCCGTATCGATTCGGTGCGGATTAACATCTCATAGGTTGCTGCTTTGGCACAGTTAAAGTGGTTGAGCTTGGTCTCCTGAACCGCGTACTTCTTCCTGAAAGCTCCATTGGTATCAACGGTTTGTGCAAGAACTAAGTCACAACCTGGATGGGTTTCAAGATAGGTAACAGCCTTTTCTACCGCTGCTGAGTTAAAAGTGATCTCATCATCAGCAAAGAGAATGTATTGAGAGATTGAGTTATCTATCACCACATTTCTACTTTTGGCTACTCCTTTTAGAGATGAAGTTGAGGTACGAAACTCAAAGGTCTTTGGTGGCTCGAAGGTAACCCCCATTGGATTTTGAATTGAGATATAGACCTCGTGTGCTAGATCAAGTTTTGGAGGGCGGATATTTGAAACTCTCTCTGCCAGAGTTGAGTACCCAATAGTCAGAGTCGGTGCATTACTCACTATGGGTGCGTGCCCTTGCAAATCTCATGAGGCTTAAGGAGATTCCAGATAACGCAGTATTTTGCATACGTAACCCGAAGAAGAGCACTACCGCATTAGCTGGATCAATCTCGCCTGTATAGCTCAGGTAAAGCAGCGCTGCCAACAATAAAATCATGGAGAAGCCAGAGATAAGAATCCCTTTCTCGCCCATCTTAATTCGAGTAGAAACTCTTACAGCGCTCGATACCGGGTTCTTGGCTCGTCTTGCCGCGACAAAACCTCGCTGGGCTTCAATCTGTCTTCCAAAGAATCGTCCTAGCACCGTTAAAACAATCATCACTATAACGAGATCGATAACACCAAAGAGCGTGTTGAAGTAGATGAAAAAGAGAATCACTACAAACATCTGTGTCACAGTGCTTAAAATATTTGAGAGTTCGATAGCCAGCGACCATCTCCAATTATCCTTTGAATAGGAAAGCTCTTGATCAGACTCTTGAAAAGCTTTATCAAAGACCCGTAACCTATAAATACGCTGGAAAAACTGTCCTATTCGAGTCATTCCAAAGAAGATGAAGAAAAAACCTACGAGAAGTACGAGCTCCTGAGTTGAATATGTAGCTTCATTTAGAATGATCTTTGTAAACAACTTGGCAACGGCCAACTCTGAGACAGAGATAAAGGCTGCAATTAGCGCAAGGCTCAAGAGAATTAGCCTTAATTTACGGGTGGGAAAGAGATCGTGCAGGGTCTCCTTGAGCTGAAAGACAATAATCTTCATCACTGAACCCGTTCATTCTTTAGCTTCGCTGAGCTAGTTATCGCGATTACATGTCCAACGGTAACAAAGAGTGCAATCCACAGGGCAACCACGAGAGAGCCTTTCATACCTCCAAAGATGGCTATAAACATAGTGAACTCCACTGAATGGAAGATCCGATGTATAGGCAGGAAGTTAAAAGCTTTTCGAACTTTACGTAGAAGACCTCTTTGAGGAAGGTTTACCCCATCCTCATCGGCTAACTTAGGTAGCGATGAGAAGGCTCGTGCAACATGAACCGCGTCATTAAAAGCCTTATTGAGAACAATCAAAACTGCAAGAAGAGCACCGAGATAGGGATAGATACTGCTTGTGATCGACTTCTCAGGCCATCCTGCCAAGCGCAATCCAAAGCAGATAGGAATAAGTGTTTCAGCACCGTAGTGTCCAAGCTTGTCTAAAAAGACCCCCATTGGTGACTTTGTGTTTCTCCAACGTGCAACTTCTCCATCGCAACAATCGATGAGCATCTGTAGGTGGCTAAGAAAAAGTGCGAGTGCGATACCAACCCAACCGCTAATAAGCAGAGCCGGTCCAATTGAGAGAGCCACGATAATCATTAGCCAGGTAACCGCGTTCGCTGAAAAGCCAAGTCGGATAAATACTCGTGTTAAGTATGGAGAAATCTTTCTTTGGTAAAGATCGGCGATCCAATGCTCAGCAGTAGATCTACCTGTAACTGAAGCTGGTTGAGAAATCTCACGAATTTGGGCGATGGTTGGCCGCGAAGGTCTTGAGGTGCTCAATTACTTACCTTTCACGAAATTTACAACAACCCACTGAAGCGATGAAACTAGGAAGTAAAGCGCTCCAAAGTAATACACCAATGGTAGCAACGTACTTCCAAAGTATATGAATGCAGAGATAACCACAATTCGCCCTGGGATGAACCCACCAAGAGCTGAAAGCCACCCCGGCTTCTTCTCCCCTGCAAGCGCTCTATACATCGCGTCGTAATGACCAAAGAGGATTGCAAAGAGTAATAGGAAGATTAAGTGCTTATCTAAGTCCAGGGTTACTAAGCAAGCAATATAGATAGATCCTTCAATCAAACGAAGTATTGATGGCTGCAGCCAATCAAAGCGGTTACTTGTGAAGGCACCCCAAGGAGCATCGAGTTGATTATCAATAAGCGGCTTATTCACCCGTTCCTTTTCCCACATAAGAGTACGTTTTACTCTTCCGCGGAAGACCAGAGTTATAGAGACCAAAGCGATAATTGGCATTGCAATAAAGGTAAGTAAACCCCCACCGATTATGGATGTTGCGCTGATGACTAACCAGCGCTCTCCGATTGGGAACTGGGCAGCTTTCTTAGCCCAGTATCTAAGCCTGCCTTTTTTCTCTCGACTTTGCGGAATAAATCCATCTGACTCTTGATCAAAAGAGATTACTGGCATGGCCGAGCTTCTTATCTTGTTTATGCGCGCGAAGTTGTAGTCAGAGATATGACGAACGGTTTGGAAGAGCATCATTCCAATCGCCAGTAGCCAGATATCTTGACCGTTTTTTTCAGCTCCATACGCCAAAGCAAAGTAGACCAGATACTCTTTTATTCGATCTGTGATGGCGTCTAACCAGGCACCAAACTGTGAAAACTTTCTTGTATATCGGGCAAGTTCACCATCGACACAATCAACAATAATGCTCAGCTGTAGAAGTAGAGCTCCAAAAACTGTAGGCCAGAAATTTCCTAAACTAAACTGGTAAGCCGACAGTAGGCCAATCAAGAATGAAATAACCGTTACCTGGTTAGGCGTCATCTTCAGACGAACAGCTGCCCAGGTGAATAGTTTGGAGAACTTTCTGAGCACAAAGACTGAGAAGAATCCATCATTGGCTCTATTCGCTAACTTCAATCGCAGGTGAGCCTCATTCAAAGACTCAATCTCACTCTGAACTTTTGTACGCTCACTAGCAACAGAGCTTCGAATATAAGGTGCGCCGGTGACCTTCGCAGGAATGACTAATACCGCAGTGCGAACAAGGGCAACAAGGATTAAATCGATTGTATTTCCAGGTTTATTCGTACCTTGAACTTTCTCTAATACAGAGATGATTTCAAGGCGTTGTTTCTGAGATAGACGAACAACTCCCAAACTCGTGTGGTCTCCCTTGCCTACTTTGTGAGAGTCTGAGCTAGCACCTTGCACTAAATCATGTGCCACACGTAGATCTCCATCGGCAAGGGGTGCAACCAAGGCTGTCGTCAAAGAACGCGGATAATCAGTTACTAGTTCAAGATGAGGCTTTGTGACAACCGTATTCACATCTATCAGAAGCAAATCCGAAGAGCTCTCTTTGAACTTACTCAAAATATCTGAGATTTTTGTCCTCTCATCGACTTTTAGAGTCACGAGAATTGAGTTCACATCCTGTAATCTATCGTGAGGAAGCAGTGTTCTCCGGTAGATCTTTAGTTATGCGAGGTAGAAATGGCCATTCAAGTAGTTATCCTGGCCGCAGGCATGGGAACTCGCTTAGGAAAGCCATGGCCAAAGCCTCTTACTGAACTCTCAGATGGTCGTTCAATCATGACTCAACAAATGGAAAATGTACAAAAGGTATTTGGAGATCAAGCTCGCATTACCGTAGTTGTTGGATTTAAGTTAGAGATGATCATGGAGGCTCATCCAAGCGCCTCGTTCGTTTATAACGAGGTTTACGACGGTACAAATACTTCAAAGAGTCTCCTAAAGGCTCTGCGTGCTAGCCAGGAGTCAGGGGTGCTGTGGCTAAACGGGGATGTTGTCTTTGATTATCGCGTCCTTGAAAGAGTCTCAGAACGCATCAAAACAGATAAATCCTTTGTATGCGTGAATACCTCCGCAGTAGCAGATGAAGAGGTTAAGTACACTGTTGATGCTTCTGGAAACATAAATGAGCTTTCTAAAACCGTTAAGAACGGACTCGGAGAAGCTGTAGGAATTAACTTCATCTCTAGCCACGAAAAAGCTGGCGTAATTAAGCAACTCGAGGCGTGCGGAGATCAAGATTACTTCGAGCGAGGTTTAGAGCTTGCGATTCAAAACAATGGGTTGAAGATGGAGCCGGTAGATATCTCGGATCTCTTTGCTGTTGAAGTTGATTTCCAGGATGACCTAGATAGAGCCAATAAGGCAATTCAGTAAAGACGCTGTTCAAAACAGGTTGTAGACTTTTATTGTGGAAGCGATACTTACTGCACTAGCGATTTTTGTAATTCTATATTTTTCTAAGAACGGTACAAGTAAGAGAAAATAAAGAAAAGTCCCGAGTGTGAAAGGCACTCGAGACTTAACTCGTGCGCTCGAAGGGATTCGAACCCCTAACCTTCTGATCCGTAGTCAGATGCTCTATCCGTTGAGCTACGAGCGCGTGAGCCGAATACTACCTGCTTTTTAAACTCCGCCCAAACGTATCAACTCTTCACGATCCGCCGCTTTTTTACGCGGTTTTCCGAGTGGTTCTCCCCTTGAGATTTCAACGGAGTTGATGATCTCCCAGTGGCTTTGTGTTATTACTTTATGTGGGCCTAGAAGTTCAGAGATATCACCAGCGTTTTTTGGCACAGTTAATGATCCAACAAGAGTTTTCATTACATCGGCTGCATCGCTTTTGTTTGTTCCAATTACACCTGAAGGCCCGCGTTTAGCCCAGCCAACTACATAAAGATTGTCAGCAACAACGCCATCACTGTTTATGACTCGGCCTTTTTCCATAGGTACTTGAGGAATAGGTAAAGGTTCGTAACCAATCGCTGTAATAACTAAATCGCATGCAACCGTGAAGGTTTCTGAGCTCCCAGTTCTTTGGAAAACAACCTCTTCAACCCTTCCATTTCCCTTTATCTCTATAGGCGTTGCAAGGAATTGGAAGCGGATTGTTCGCTCATGTGAGGTAGCTTCTTTCTCTGCTATCAAAAGCATCGCATCAAGATTGCTCTTCGTATCCTTTTCAATCTCTGCACCTGCACGAGTAATGGCATCTGTAATCTCGGTTTTATCGATGATGACATTGGTGTGCTCAAGTTTAGGAAGCTCGCGAAGCTCTGGAGATGTAAAAGCGGCGTTCTCTGCCCCTCGTCTTGCGCTCAGAACTACCTCACGTATCGAACTCTTCTTGAGTAACTCCATCGCATGGTCAGCTGTATCCGTTGGATCAAGCTCTGATGGTTCAAGTGCAAGCATTCGGGCTACATCCATTGCAACGTTGCCTGCCCCAATAACTACTGCTCGCTTACCGTTAAGTGGAACCTCAAGATCTTTGAAATCTGGATGCGCGTTGTACCAAGGTACAAACTCAGCCGCTGACAGTGAACCTGGAAGATTCTCGCCCGGGATGCCTAGCCTTTTTCCTACCGATGATCCTGTTGCTAGAACTACGGCGTCATAACGATCCTGGAGCTCTGAAAGTTGAAGATGGGTGCCAAGTTCAACATTTCCAAAGAGGCGAAAGTTTCCAGCGGTCGCAACCTTCTCAAAAACCTTTGACACAGTTTTTATCTTCGGATGATCTGGTGCAACACCACTGCGAACCAACCCCCACGGAGTAGGAAGTCTCTCAATAACATCTATCGCAAACTGCAGCTCATCACTTTGTAAGTTCTGGAGAGCCTGCGCCGCAAAGTAACCGGCTGGCCCTGCGCCAACAATGGCTACTTTGAAGGTTTGCATGTTCGAACTTTACAGGAGTCAGGACCAGGAGAGATTTGAAAATTAACCTTTTAACTTCCTCTTTATACGTGATAGCGCCTCTCGAAAGATGACCTTGGAGCTGTGGCGCTTAAGTAATTTGGAATCCATTGCAATGAGGGCTTGTGAAGCAGTCTCGATTGAGATCTCACTAATTTTAGGGTTTTCGCCAATCAAGATCTGTGCCGTACCAAAATCATCCAAGGATCCATAAAATTGGACTCCTAACGATTTTATGCTTTCGACTGAATTAGCACTAATTTCTCTGATTCGTTTCTCAGCCCATTCAGGGGTACGTAGCTTTTCAGCGGTAGCTGCAGGTTTAACGTGGTCGGTTAAGTGTTTAATCGCTCCCTCCCGAATATAGATCTCGTAATCAGACCAACTTCTCTCCTTTGGAAAGATCTTATTGACCTGAATGAGAAGTGACATTTCTTCAAAAGTTAACGAGCGGTTGCTCGATAGACCTTCTACTTGTTTAAGGGTTCCGTCATTTAAAGCTAAAATATCATTAAAGGCATCAAAGATTGCCTTTGGTTCATTCTCATTTGCTACAACTACAACAATTTTGTCGGGACCAAAGACCTCAGCCCACTCTCTTAAGACTTTGGCGTGGTCATGACGCTTCCAAAATGTAGGAGTTAGCTTTGATACTCCTGGTTCATCTAATACTGAGTGCAGCCACTCCTCATATGTAGGGGTTAATCCATACTTTAAGTACTGCTGATAAGAAGATGAGAGTAGTTTTATCAAAGGGCGAATCGTGAAAACTATAGTGAATTGATCTGCTTTTACATCAGCCTTAAACTGTTGAATCTTCTCAGGCGGTAGTTCACAGAAAAACTCGCTGCTAATGAGCGCCGTACCCCGAGTTTTGCTGATGACCTTCGAAAGCCTCTTCCACTCTGCAATGGGGAAGACCTTTCCACCTCGGTTTTTCCACCCCCAGCTGCGTCCTATTAAAGCCCATGCTGCTCGGTGATGCGCCTTCTGTCCAAAGTCAGGATAAACAACGCCCTGTCTCTTCAACTCATCTCGGTTTAAGGAAAAACTCTCTTGAAGTGCGGTTGTTCCCGTCTTATGAAAGCCAACATGGGCAACAACTCTCTTGCTCATTAGGCGCTCAACAATCTGAATCCATTAATTAAAATAATCGCCACAGCAACAAATATGCCAAGCTGCTTACGAGGTAACCAACTTACTAACTTTGCAGCCACCGGAGCCATGAGTACTCCGCCGAGAGCTAGCCCGCCCACTGCGGACCAATCGATATCCAACTGATTTATATTCAGCAAGAAACCTAAACTCGCACAGACCGCAACAATGAACTCTGCTGCAGATACGGTTCCGATGACCTTACGTGGCTCTGTCTGTGTCGTGGCAAGAAGTGTTGGAGTTACTACAGGCCCCCAGCCGCCACCACCTGAGGCATCGATGAATCCACCAGAGAATCCAAGAAAGGTTAGGTAACGCGGATTGGATACATCAGCGACGTTTACTTGTGGTGATTGGATAAAGAGGTTTCGGTAAAGAAGAAGAAATCCTAATAAAAGAAGAATTGTTGAGATAAAGATCTTTCCACCAGATAGATCAATATTTGATAGGAAGGTGGCACCAAGAAGTGCGCCGATTCCACCAGGGATTGCAAGCCTCTTTAAAATAGTACGATCAATGTTTTCGCGGTGCCAGTGAGAGGCACCAGATGCAAGGGTTGTTCCAATCTCCGCAGCGTGCACAGCAGCTGAAGCTACCGCAGCTGATGCACCCAAAGTTAGAAGCAAGGTAGAGCTCGTTAAACCAAAGCCCATACCAAGTGAGCCATCGACAAGCTGCGCGATTGACCCGGCTAACGCAAAGAGCATCCAGTTCACAGTAGCTCCTCAATTATCTTCGTGACATTCTCTGTAACTCCAGCGGTTCCATCAAGTACTAACTCTGCATTTACTGGTGGCTCGTACTCTTGGCCAACACCACTTAGATTTGGTAACGAGCCATCGGCTGCCTTCTTATACAAACCCTTTGGATCTCGCTCAGCGCAGACCTCTAGCGGGGTCTTGACCCAAACCTCAGCAAACCTGCCTTTTTCAAATACATCGCGGGCGCTATCTCGATCAGCCGCAAATGGACTTACCAGCGCCACGATGACTACAAGGCCAGCATCTGACATAAGGTGAGCAATCTCAGCTACACGTCGAACGTTCTCTGCTCGATCTGCTCGGGTAAAACCTAAATCCTTATTGATTCCAAGGCGCAGATTATCTCCATCTAAGACATAGCTATGCATTCCAGATGCAAACAATCTCTTCTCTAACTCATTTGCAATAGTTGATTTTCCAGAGCCGGACAAACCTGTTAGCCAAATAACCTTGGCTCTTTGATTCTTTTGTGTAGCCCGCGCCAGCGAATCTATTTCATATAGATGCTCGGAGATGTTCTCTGATCGACGCAAAACATGGTTGACCATTCCTGCGGCAACTGTGTTGAGGGTGCTGCGATCAACAAGGATAAAGCTGCCGGTAGTGCGCTGCTCCAGGTAGGTTGATAGTGAAATCGGTGAGTCTGTTGCGATCTCAACAACCCCAATCTCATTCATAGATAAGGCCTCTGTCGCCTCATGTTCACCAGTATTGATCTCTAATCTGTGCTTAATCTTTGTAACGATGGCGGGCACTTGAGTAGAGCCTGAAATTAAATAGTAAGACCGGCTATGAACTAACTGACTTTCACCTAACCAAACAATATTTGCGTTAAACCTATCTGCTGGCGCTGTGAAATTGCTAGCTAGCTCGATTGAGTCTCCTCGCGTTGCATCAACCTCTGGCTCAAGTACAAGAGTTACCGCCTCTGTATCTCCTGCGGATTCAAGATCTCCATCAAAGCTCAAAATCTTAGAGATAACTGCTTTACGCTTACTTGGTAGAACGATTACCTCATCACCCTGTGAAAAACTACCGTTGAAAATAGTTCCTGATACACCTCTAAAGTTTTCAGCCCGTGCGATTAACTGGACGCCCATGTGTGGCTTGCTTAAACGCTCTGCAGGTTTGCTCCAACTCTGAATGTACTCAAGCAGGGTTGGGCCTTTATACCAATCCATATTTGTACTTCGATGGACAACGTTGTCTCCAGCCAATGCGCTAACAGGAATAGCTTCGTAATCGCTAATTCCTAATCTATTAGCAACTGTAAGTAGCTCTGAAACTATTGACTGGTAGATCTCCTGTGAGTAACCCGCAGCATCTAACTTATTAACCACTACCGCGACTCTGCTTACCCCCATGAGGGAGCAGATTGTTAGGTGCCGTAAGGTTTGAGTTCGAATCCCTCGCGATGCATCAACAAGCACAAGCGCAACGTCGGCTCGTGAAGCAGCAACCGCCATATTTCTCGTGTACTGCTCATGTCCTGGCGCATCGGCGATAATCAAACGACGCCCGTTAAGGAGTGACATGGATCGATAAGCAACATCGATGGTGATTCCTTGTTCGCGCTCTGCCTCTAACCCATCTGTTAAGAGGCTGAAATCCACCTCTCCCGCTATAACCGTTGACCCCGTGCGACGGACACTTCGCGCTGCGGCCACTGTGTCATAGGGAACGCTATCTGTCTCAACAAGTAACCTTCCGATGAGAGTGCTTTTGCCATCGTCGACGCTGCCGCAGGTAACTAATCTAATAATTGGTTGGAGCATTAGAAGTAACCCTCAGTCTTCTTTTTCTCCATTGAATCCTCTTTTTCGCCATCAATGAGTCTTGTCGCTCTTTCGCTGAGCTTGACGTTCATAACCTCTTCGACGATCTCACTAATTGTTGTTGCGGATGACTCAACCGCTGCGGTTAGGGGGTAGCAACCCAGAGTTCTAAATCTAATTCTCTTCATAACCGGTTTTTCACCGTTGATAAGAGGGAATCGTTCGTCATCGACCATAATCATCTGATCACCTCTGAAAACTACTGGTCGCTCTTTCGCGAAGTACAGAGGGTTAACGGGAACATCATTTTCAAGTATGTAGCTCCAGATATCGAGCTCAGTCCAATCTGAGAGTGGAAAGACTCGCATGCTCTGTTCATTACTAATCTTCGGGTTATAGGTTCGCCAAAGTTCGGGTCTTTGATTTCTTGGATCCCATCTATGTCCAGCTTCGCGAACACTAAAGATGCGCTCCTTCGCTCGGCTTCTCTCTTCATCTCTACGCGACCCACCAATTGCAGCATCAAAGCTATTCATATCCAATGCCTCACGCAATGCAACGGTTTTCATAACTCTTGTGTACTCAGAGATCCCGGTAGAAAAAGGAGTCACTCCTTGGGCAACGCCTTCGGCGTTTGTATGTACTAGTAAATTCAGGTTGTACTTAGAGACCATCTCATCTCGAAACGAGATCATCTCTCTAAACTTCCAGGTTGTATCGATGTGTAGCACTGGAAATGGAATAGGCGCTGGGTAAAAAGCCTTCATCGCTAAGTGGAGTAGAACTGCTGAATCTTTGCCGATCGAGTAGAGAAGAACCGGCTTTCTAAAGGCAGCGGCTGTCTCCCGCAGGATTTCTATAGATTCGTTTTCCAGAGCTTTTAGGATCTCTGAAGAACTTTTCATTTCTCGATTATAGAGAGCAATCCTTACAAAACCTTATAAAAGTTTGTTAAACCTATATGAATCTGAGCGGAGACGAGGAGATTTGAACTCCTGAAGGGTTTAACCCCTTACCTCGTTAGCAGTGAGGCGCACTCGACCGGGCTATGCGACGTCTCCAAGTACAGGGAAGAGTTTACATCTACTCCAAGTGAACAATCACATCTGCCCGGGGGAATGTGCTGGAGATAAGCTCTGCGTTTAGCTCATCTGAGCCTAGCGAGCGCTCACGTGCTTCTTCACGGGTACGTCCGAATTTCACATGTCGGTCTATTAATCGCGCAATCCGATGGTCATCGTTAACCGTAACAACCCAACTTTCGTCAAGCAGCTCCTTTACTTGCTCCCAACCTAACTTGTCATATAAGAGATAGTTTCCTTCCGTCAGAATAATTCTAGTTTCGGGTAGGACCGTCCCTTCACCTGCAATTGACTCTTCAATCTCACGATGAAAAATTGGGTAATAGATTGGATGTGCGGTCTCAGTTCTTATCCTTTTTAACAAGGAGACATAACCTTGAGAATCAAAGGTGTGTTCGGCGCCTTTACGTTCTAGACGGTTGAGATGGGTTAATACCTTGTTGCTCATATGAAACCCATCCATCGGAACAACCGTCATTTCGGGAAATGCAATTTTTCGCCCTAGGTACTCTGAAAGCGTTGACTTACCAGCTCCTGGCTTTCCAACAATTCCAATAATGACTCGCTTATCGGTCCTGGAGGCGATTTCCTTCAACCGAGCTGCTGCTGCCTCCAGGGAGTTGATCTCAATTGGCATGAAGGCCTACCTTTCAGAGGGGGTGCGGCTGGGCCCTCATATCCTCTCATCCGCACATAAAGAATGTATAACGATGTCCCTGTTTACCCCTTTTTCACCTAAAAACCATTTGCCATTCAATTTCACACGGGTATTGTTGCGCGGGCTAGACCCACCTATAGGAGGAAATACATGGCAAAGTTGTTCTCACGCCGTTCAGCAGCACTTGTGGCTGCAGCGGCTGCGTCAATGCTAGTTCTTTCAGCTTGTTCATCAGGCTCAGACAGCGGCGACAAAGTAGCAGTAACACTTATTACAAAGGACACAGTTAACCCATTCTTCGTAGCAATGCGCGAGGGTGCACAGGCAAAGGCTGACGAGCTAGGTGTAGACCTAACACTCGCAGCTGGTAAGGAAGAAGGAGATGCTGCAGGACAGATCGCAGCAATCGAGAACGCTGTGTCTGCAAAGCACGCAGGTATCTTGATCACACCTACTTCAGCTGAGGTTAACGATGCAATTACTAAGGCACGCGAAGCTGGCCTATTCGTAATCGCACTTGATACACCTACAGACCCAGCAGATATCGTTGACATCACATTCGCAACAGACAACTGTCTTGCAGGTGAAGCAATTGGTAACTGGGCAAACGCAAAGCTTGGTTCAGGCAAGAAGGCAATCATCGCGCTTCTCGACATCTTTGATGACAAGAACGTAACTGTTGACTACTGCCGCGACAACGGCTTCCTTAAGGGCTTTGGTATCGATGTTAACGATCCAAAGATCATGGGAGACGAAGCAAAGACAGGTTCATACGCTGGTATCAACTCAGGTAAGTATGAGATCGTCGGAAACGTTGCAACACTAGGTAACGAAGAGGGTGGACGTACTGGCATGGAGAAGCTCCTTGCTAAGAATCCAAACATCAACGTTGTTTACACACTCAACGAGCCAGCAGCTGCTGGCGCTTACGCTGCTCTTCAGGCAGCTAAGAAGGAGAAGCAGGCGATCATCGTTTCAGTAGACGGTGGACGTGCTGGTGTTGAGAACGTTAAGGCTGGCGTAATTGGTGCAACTGCTCAGCAGTACCCACTACGTATGGCATCACTTGGTGTTCAAGCAATTTACGACCTCATCAAGAGCGGTACTAAGCCAGAAGTTACTTCTGGTAAGGACTTCTATGACACAGGCGTAACATTGATTACAGATGACCCACAAGAGGGAGTCGAATCACAAGACTCTGCTTACGGTCTAGAGAACGCTTGGGGTTAATCCTCACCAAATAACTAATAAGTAACGAAAGTTACTCAATAGTTGTTGAGAGAAGGCGGTTACTTCGGTAGCCGCCTTCTTCTCATTTGGACCAATATCTATTACAGTTACGGTCGTTCAAGTCCTAAAGATTTGTATTTCAAGAAGTAAAGGGAGCCAGATGTCAACCGAAGTCGCGTATGACGCAGCAACAGAGTTTATGAATCGAGACTCGTTCTCGACGAAGGTTCAAAACACATTACACCGCTATCCATGGCTGAGCTCAGCGATTGTGCTCGCAATTGCGCTTGTGGTTTTTGGCCGGTTCAATGAGAACTTCTTAACACCAAATAACTTTTCTCTAATTCTTCAGCAGGTAGCGATCGTTGGAGCGGTTGCAGCTGGTCAGACAATTATCATTCTGACAGCAGGAATCGACCTCTCTTGTGGAGCGATGACCGTCTTCGTTGCGATGGTTATGGCAACGCTCACCTTCAAGAACGGTGTTCCACCTGTTCTCTCCTTCATCATCGGATTACTTCTCGGTGTTGCATCCGGTGCCTTTAACGGCTTCTTGGTAACGAAGGTGAAGCTCCCTCCCTTCATCGTTACCCTCGGTACCCTCAACATATTTGTTGCTCTCACTCTTATCTACTCAAAGGGACGCACAGTCCGTAACACTGAGGTAGATCCATTCTTCGTTCTTCTCGGAAAGTACATCGATATCGGAGAGTTCCGAATTACTACAGGTGTCGTTGCAGTTATCTTCCTTTATCTCATCCTGGCTTTTGCTCTTCGCTTTACAGGTTGGGGACGCCACGTATACGCAGTTGGTGATGACATCGAAGCTGCACGCCTTGCAGGTATCTCTGTAAACCGTGTTCTTATGAGCGTCTACTCACTCGCAGGCTTGGTATTCGCATTCACCGCGTGGGTGCAAATTGGCCGTGTTACCGCTGCTAGCCCTAACGTTGGTGGCGATCTAAACCTCGACTCAATCACTGCGGTGGTTATCGGTGGAACATCACTCTTTGGTGGTCGCGGTGCGATCTTCGGTTCATTCCTCGGAGCAATCCTCGTTGGTGTGTTCCGTAACGGCCTCACACTTGCTGGTGTAGATCTTTACTATCAGATCCTTGCAGTGGGTGTACTTATTCTCTTCGCAGTTTCGGTTGACCAGTGGATCAGAAAGGCACGTTCATGAGTAAGAAGCCAGTATTAGAGGCAAAGAACATCCTCAAGACCTACGGTCGCGTCGTTGCACTAGATGATGCAAGTCTTCAACTCTTTCCAGGTGAAGTGCTTGCAGTTGTCGGCGATAACGGTGCCGGAAAGTCAACTCTTATTAAGTGCCTAACAGGTGCTGAAGTTCCAGATGCTGGTTCGATTGAGATTGATGGACAAGAGGTTCACTTCCGTCGCCCACAAGATGGTCGTCATGCAGGAATTGAAACCGTGTACCAAACACTCGCGGTATCACCTGCTTTAGATATCGCATCAAACCTTTTCTTAGGTCGAGAGATTCGCAAGAAGGGACCTCTTGGTTCAATCTTCCGTATGCTCGATCAAGCTGGCATGAAGAAGGCGGCTAAAGAAGAGATCATGGCTCTTGGAATTGGAACTATCCAAAACATTAGCCAGGCTGTTGAAACACTTTCAGGTGGACAGCGTCAAGCCGTTGCGGTTGCTCGTGCAGCTACTTTCGGTCAGAAGTTGATCATCCTCGATGAGCCAACAGCTGCTCTTGGTGTCCGTGAGTCCGCACAGGTTTTGAAGTTGATTCAAACCCTTCGTGATCGTGGAATTCCAGTAATTTTGATCTCACACAACATGCCTCAGGTATTTGAAGTTGCTGACCGTATCCACGTTCAGCGCCTCGGTCGTCGTGCAGCTGTTGTAACACCTAAGACTCACACAATGAACGATGTTGTAGGAATCATGACAGGTGCGCTCAAGGTTGAAGAGAAGGATCAAACCCTCCAGCCAATTCGTTAATTGACGAACTCAGAAGTTAAGACAATGACCACATCGGATCGTATTGAATCTGATGTGGTCATTGTTGGTTCTGGAATGGGTGGAGCGACAACTGCCTACGCATTAACTAAAAAAGGCGTCAACGTTCTTGTTTTAGAACGTGGGGAGCGAATCCCTAAAGAGGATCAGAACTGGTCACCCAAAGCCGTCTTTGTTGAAAAGCGGTACAAGCCAGATGAGATTTGGTTAGACAAGGACAACAATGAGTACGGCCCAGGACTTCACTACGTTGTGGGCGGAAATACAAAGGTCTATGGAGCATCACTGCCCCGCTTTAAGGAGGCTGATTTCGGTGTTATCCAACATGAAGAAGGAATCTCACCTGCTTGGCCATTTACATATAAGGATCTAGAGCCTTACTACTACCAAGCCGAGGTTCTCTACAAAGTACATGGCACAAAGGGCGATGATCCGATGGGCCCAGTGCGAGAAAAAGAGTTTCCATACCCTGCGATGCCGCACGAGCCATACGTGGCAGATTTGGCCGAGCGTCTCAAGAAAGCTGGCGTGCGCCCATATGCAAACGCTATGGGTGTTGATTTAGCAACCGATGGAAAGTGCATCCGTTGCAAAACCTGTGATGGTTTTGTTTGTAAGGTCGATGCGAAATCCGATGCAGAGATTAACGCGCTAAATCCAGCGATAGCTACCGGCAAAGTTAAGTTGATGACCGGTGCGAAGGTTGAAAAGGTTGTACTCACAGCCGATGGAAAGAGCGTTGACCACCTCCTTGTTGAGACCAAGGATGGCCTAGTAAAAGTCTTTGGTAAAAAGTTTGTTCTCTCTGCTGGAGGCGTAAACAGCGCTGTAATTCTTCTTAAATCCGGAGTTGCTAACTCCTCAGATATGGTCGGCCGAAACTTTATGATGCATAACAACGCACATATCGCTGCCTTTGATATCCGCCGAAAAAATGACATTACCTTTCAAAAAACAATGTCCTTTGCGGATTGGTACTACGACGGTGGAAAAGGTTATCCATTCGGAGTCGTGCAGTTAATTGGAAAGGTTCAAGGAATCATGGCTAAGAGCTGGGCCACGAAAGTTCCTCTACCGCTTCTAAACTTTGTTATGAATCGCAGCGTAGAGTTTGTTGTTATGGCCGAGGATCTTCCTTCTAAAGATAACCGCGTAACCGTTGACTCTCAAGGAAGAATCAAAGTTACCCGCAACTCAATCGGCATAAAGACCCACGCAAAGTTTATGAAGAAGACAAAAGCTGTACTACGCAAAGCTGGATATCAAGCCATTTTCGTGCAGCCATTTGATATCTCAATGAACTCACACCAATGTGGAACAACTGTTGCTGGAAACGATCCGCGTACCAGCGTTGTTGATCAGTACTGCAAAACTCATGATGTAAACAATCTTTGGCTCATCGATGCAGGTTTTATGCCATCTTCGGCGGCGATGAACCCTGCCTTAACAATTGCTGCACAGGCTCTTCGCATCGTCGAAGAGTCAGATCTGGCTACCTTCGCTTAATCCATTTTACGGTTAGCCAACTTATAAGAACCACCAGGACCAGAGTGACAATCTGCCAAAATGAGATTGGAAAAGGTGAGTGTTTGGGTAATTCCGGGCTGGCCTCTAAGGTACTTGAGCTTATCGAAATAGTTGAAACTAACCCTGCATGATCGCTTCCATAGGGCGGCTTCGTACCAAAAATTTTTGAACTTACTGCAGCAGGTCCGTTCTTAAGGAATATGTAGTCAAGACGATCGGTAAATCCGAACTTATTTCCCATCATGTTTGCACGAGCAACTCTCTTTGAATCTGGACCAGTGAGCAGTGCATTCATGCCCCAGGTATAGTTCAAAGGGTCGCTCGAATCTGGACCAGCATCTATAAAACCGTTCTCCTTCATAATTTTGAATGCGCTGCAAGTTGATTTACCTACCGGACAAACCTTTAGATCACTTTCGGGTTGCTCCCCTGGATTTGCTTCATCTGCAGAACGAGGATCTCTCGGGTCAGAGTTAAAGTCCCCCATGATGACAATAGGAGTTTGGGTATTTGCAACATCTGAGACAAGTTGTGCAGCTTGCTTTGCTGCGGTTGGAACTTTGCCTGGATCCCACAAGGATTCTAAATGAGTAGAAATGAATCGAACTGGTTTCCCCCCGATTGAGATGTCTGCCCAGGTATACCCTCTATGAATCGTCATAATGGTTGGAATAATCTTGTAGGAACTCTCGTACTCAGTATTACCAACTCTTAACAAACTACCCTGAAGTGACTTCTTAATAAGTAACGCATCTGCAATTTCGAATCCACAAGCGACTTTCGCGGTTCCAAAAAGAGGTGCAAATATCTTTCTATCTTCTACTGTCGTAAGGAAAGGAATTGCAGGGATCGAATAACCTGGATTAAATGCGGTTACTCCATCTTTGGTTGCCAAGACATAATTGCCACCAAGTTTGTCCATAAGTGTCTGGGTAAAATCGAAAACAGTTTTCTTCTTGGAAAATACCGTCTTCTTACAGAACCACCTCGTTGCTTCTTGGATTCCGATCACATCTGGCTTCTCTTGCAAGATCTCTTCAACCAAAACCTCGCTTCGTTTCTCAAAATCAGTTGCTGCGACTTGTCCCCACATGAACTGAGCTGCCGCAGGCAAGTCAGGGATTAATTGAAGGGCAACACCAACGTCAGCACCTAAATAAAGATTGCGTGACATCACTGTGACCGTAGGCTCGGCAGATACAGCAAATTCAGGGGTCAGCGACAACGCTAGAAAGATAGTGAAAGCGCCGGCTATTTTTCTCACGCTCCCATTATGCGATAACACTTAGTACTCTTATCGGATGGCACAGGAAGATAAGGGCGAGCGCGTTCATGATCAAGCCCCCTCTGATGAGTTTGCAGAGTTCATGCGCTCTGGTTGGGCGCCCTCGCACTTAGATGGTTTAGAGCCTTTAGAGGTCGTTACATACGCATACTCGCGCCGCCAGACACTCTCTAGCGCATTCACCGGTATCCGCCTTGTTCTACCTGCTGGCAACTTTAAGGTTCGATCAAACGATACCGATTATGCCTACCGACCACACAGCGCCTTTGCCTACTACAGCGGGGTTCAGGGCGCAGATGCCACAGCCGACTCCGTTTTAGTAATGGAGCCAAATGTAGATGGTGGACACGATACTTATCTGTATATCCATCCACGTTCAACGCGAGAGACCGATGCCTTTTATCGCGATGCAAGGTATGGCGAACTCTGGGTTGGCCGCCGTTTCACCTTAGAAGAAGCTGCAACTGTTTACCAGTTAGAGACCCGTAACCTTTCAGATCTTGAATCCTTACTGAGATTTAGCAAGGAGACTTTGACAATTCGCAACCAGGATCTTTACATCGATAAGAGCGTCGCGATCCATCCCCGTGAAGAGGAGTTTGCAACTTACGTCTCAGAACACAGATTAATTAAGGACTCTTACGAGATCAATGAGTTACAACGTGCAGTTGATGCAACAGCGCTTGGATTCAACGATGTTATTTGTGCTTTGCCTGCTGCAACTGAAACGACTAAGGGCGAGCGAATTATTGAAGCTGCCTTTTTCGGTCGTGCTCGCTTAGAGGGAAATGACATCGGCTACAACACAATCGCTGCCTCCGGATCGCATGCCTGCGTGCTTCACTGGATTCGCAACGATGGAACTGTTCGCAATGGAGATTTAATTCTTATTGATGCAGGCGTTGAGATGGACTCGTACTACACCGCTGATATCACCCGAACCCTTCCAGTCAGTGGAAGGTTTACTAAGGCCCAGCGTGCACTGTATATGTTGGTGTACGAGGCGCAGTTAGCTGGCTTTGCAGCGGTAAAGCCAGGTGTTCTCTTTAGCGATGTAAATAAGGCGTGCCAGGAGGTTATGGCAAAGGGGTTGCGCGATCTAGGCGTCCTTAAGGCAGATTTTGAATCTGGAAATCATCGTCGATGGACATTGCACGGAGTTAGCCACTTCCTAGGTTTAGATGTCCATGACTGTGCGCAGGCTCGTAAGGAGAACTACACGGATGCACCCTTGCGCGAAGGAATGGTTTTAACAGTTGAACCTGGTCTATATATCCAACCCGATGATGAACTCTTTCCACCTGAGTATCGCGGTATAGGTATTCGAATTGAAGATGATGTTGTTGTAACAGCAGATGGGTGCCACAACTTGAGCCAGAGAATGCCCCGTCACCCCGATGAGATCGAGGCGTGGATGGCTACGATTTTAGGCTAGCTGTAAACCAAACCACGCAGCAATCAATCCAATACCAAGTGAGATAACTAAGTTTGCAACCGCCTCTTTGTACCGCTTTAACCCCCACGCCAAGTAAATATCGAGCATAAAGGTTGACCAGGTTGTAAAGGCTCCGGCAAAACCAATGGCGATTAACTCATGCCAATGCGAGGTTGAGTTAAAGGTAAGACCCAAAAAGAATGATCCTAAAACATTAACAAGAAAGATTCCGTAGGGCTTAGGAGAAAAGCGTCGTAGGTATGTGTCGATTAAGAACCTTGCAGGTCCACCGATTCCAGCACCGATTACAACGTATAACGCGTTCATGCTCTAACCTTCACAAACTTACGGGATAGAGGAAGAACAACTGCGACGAGAGCAATGCTCAATACCGCCGTTAGCAAAAGATAGTCGAATCCTGTTTCTTCAATAACAAGTGCTGTTACGCCAGAGAAGGTTGTCATCCCTGCGCAAAACCCTGGAAGAAGTAGGTAGCGAAGCTCGGTGATTCCACGCCGCTCCATCACAACGAGAAGATGTGAAGCTAGAGCGACTCCAGCTAGGTTTGCAATAAGAGTTCCGAGGCCATCTCCTGGGAAGAGAGCTCCCAAGGCGAAGCGAAATAGAGATCCAGCTATGGAGCCTGCGCTGACAAGTAGAACAGCTTTCAACGCAGGACCAAACTCATGTATTAAACAATACCCTCACGTTTGCGGATCTTTGAGCCAAGCCAGCGAACTGGATCGTACTTAACATCGGCTACGCGCTCCTTCATAGGGATAATCGCGTTATCTGTAATTTTGATGTGCTCTGGGCAAACCTCAGTACAGCACTTAGTGATGTTGCACATTCCAAGACCGTGCTCTTCTTGAGCTGTTTTCTTACGGTTACGAAGAGTGTCGAGTGGATGCATATCAAGCTCTGCGATTCGGATAAAGAATCGTGGGCCAGAAAATGACTTCTTATTCTCTTCATGATCGCGAATAACGTGACATGTGTTTTGGCAGAGGAAACACTCGATACATTTGCGGAACTCTTGCGAGCGCTCTACATCGATCTGCTCCATACGAGCCTCACCTGGCTTGAGGTTTGCAGGCGGTTCGTATGAAGGAACCTCTAAAGCCTTTTTATAGTTGTATGAAACATCGGTAACAAGGTCTTTAATGATTGGGAATGCACGAAGTGGAGTGACGGTTATGGTCTCCTCTTCACTGTATGCAGCGACCTGAGTCATACAGGCAAGACGAGGCTTACCGTTGATCTCCATCGAACAGGATCCACACTTGCCCGCCTTACAGTTCCAACGAACAGCTAGATCACCCATCTGTGTTGCTTGAACGCGGTGAATGAGGTCGAGTACTACCTCACCATCGTTGGCCTCTACCTGAACATCCTTAAGACCGCCATCTGTTGAGTCACCTCTCCAGATTCGAAGATTTACTTTGCGTGCCATTAGTTGCTACCGCCTTTCGTAATTTCTTCAGGTGTCATGTACTTTTCAAGTTCATGAACATCAAAGAGGTCGAATAACTCTTTAGGAAGCTTAGGAAGTGCCTGCTCTTTCACATTGACCGCATTGCCATCAAAGCTGGCGATGTGATTAACCTGGCGCCACTTATCACTCATCGTTGGGAAGTCATCGCGTGTGTGTCCACCACGAGACTCTTCACGGCGAAGAGCTGACTTTGCTGTGCTTTCAGCGACGAGCAACATATTGTCGAGGTCAAAAGCTAAGTGGAAGCCCGGGTTGAACTTACGACCACCACTTACAGCAACATTTGCGCTGCGCTTTCGAATATCTGCAATCTTGCCGATCGCATCCTCGAGCTCTTTACCCGTACGAATAATTCCAACGAGGTTGTGCGTGATCTCCTGTAGCTCAGCATGCAAAGAGTAGGAGTTCTCCCCTCCTGAACGACTAAATGGTGCTTCAATCTTGGCTGCAGCAGCTTTGATCGTTGCTTCACTGACTGGATTCGCGCTAGCTGTCTTTACATAAGCAGCAGCGCCCATTCCGGCACGACGACCAAAGACAAGAAGATCTGAGAGTGAGTTTCCACCTAAGCGGTTAGAGCCATGCATTCCGCCGGCAACCTCACCAGCTGCAAAGAGTCCTGGAACTCCAATCGCTGCAGCTGTATCTGGTTCAACCTCAACACCGCCCATTACATAGTGACAGGTTGGACCGACCTCCATCGGCTCCTTCGTAATGTCAACGCCAGCTAACTCATAGAACTGGTGCCACATCGATGGAAGGCGCTTCTTAATAACATCGGCTGGGATTCGCTTAGAGACATCGAGGAAGACTCCGCCATGCTCTGTGCCACGTCCTGCCTTAACCTCTGTATTGATTGCACGAGCAACCTCATCACGTGGCAGTAGCTCTGGTGGGCGACGGTTGTTATCTTGATCGATGTACCAACGATCAGCCTCTTCCTCATTATCTGCGTACTTATCCTTAAATACATCTGGGATGTACTTAAACATAAAACGCTCACCCTTATTGTTAGTAAGAACTCCACCTTCACCACGGACAGACTCTGTTACCAAGATTCCACGAACAGATGGTGGCCACACCATTCCTGTTGGGTGGAACTGCAAGAACTCCATATCAACGAGGTTCGCACCAGCCTTCAATGCGAGCGCGTGACCATCTCCTGTACCTTCCCAAGAGTTAGAGGTAATTTTAAAAGTCTTTCCAACTCCACCTGTTGCGATAACAACCGCAGGTGCTTCAAAGAGCATCTCTTCGCCATCTTCACGACGGTAACCGTAAGCTCCTGCAATCTTGCCGTTCTCTTTCAAGATATCGGTGATAGTTACCTCTGCGAAAACACGGATGTTTTGCTCAGCATCTCCATACTCTTTTGCATCCTTTTGCTGAAGAGCGACGATGCGTTGCTGCATTGTGCGGATGAGTTCAAGACCTGTTCGGTCACCTACGTGCGCTAGACGCGGATACTCATGTCCACCGAAGTTACGTTGTGAGATCTTTCCCTCTTTAGTGCGGTCAAAGAGCGCACCCCAAACCTCTAACTCCCAAATGCGATCTGGGGACTCCTTTGCGTGGAGCTCTGCCATTCGGTAGTGGTTAAGGAACTTTCCGCCACGCATAGTGTCGCGAAAGTGAACCATCCAACTGTCTTTATCGTTGACGTTACCCATCGATGCAGCTGCGCCACCCTCAGCCATAACTGTGTGCGCCTTACCAAAGAGTGACTTACAAATGATTGCAACGCGAAGACCGGCTTCTCTGGCCTCAACAGCAGCACGCAAACCCGCGCCTCCTGCTCCAATAATAAGGACGTCGTATTTATGGCGTTCTAGTGTCATATTCGAATATCCCTTAGAAGAAGTAGAAGTTGGTCCAGGCGCCACTAGCTACTTGGCGAACATAGATGTCGGCGAATGCCACCGCGGCAAGTGAGTACCAAGCAAAGTTCTGATGCTTTGCATTGAGTATCGAAATTCTCGACCAAAGTTTGTATCGAAGCGGATGCTTAGAGAAGTGCTTAAGGCGACCACCGATTGTGTGGCGACATGTGTGACATGAAAGTGAGTAGAGCCAGAGCATCGTGGAGCTAGCAACAAGAACCAGCGAGCCAACGCTCATGTGTCCCCACTCGCCCTCAACGCTCTTAAATGAAATGACGGCGTCATAGGTAAGAATGACGTTAAAGACTAAACCAGCGTAGAAGAACCAACGGTGGGCGTTCTGAAAAATTAGTGGTGGGCGTGTTTCACCTGTGTACTTCTTGTGCGGTTCTGCAACAGCACATGCTGGTGGGGACATCCAGAAGGAACGGTAGTAAGCCTTGCGATAGTAGTAACAGGTCATTCGGAATCCCAGTGGGAAAATCAAAATGATTAAGGCTGGTGATAATGCAAAGTTAAATATCTCCGCACTTACTGGAGTGAAACCAAAAAGCGTAGCCTCAGGAAGACAAGCCTCTGACAAGCAAGGGGAGTAAAAAGGTGAGATCAAGTGATCTTTGTAGTAGTTAGCCCCTTCAAATGCACGAAAGGTCGCATAGATGACAAATGAGATAAGGACACCAAATGTAAGGAGTGGTTGTAGCCACCACTTATCTGTGCGAAGTGTGCGCTCCTTGATCTTGGCGCGCGTTGGAGAAAATACTCCCGACATTGCTTACCCCTTTAGGCCCTAGTGATGGCGCTTTTTATCGCGCTAGGGAGAAGTGTGCGCGCCAATGAACTTACGCGCTAGAGCGAGCCCCGTTAAGGGGATATGAGGTCAAACACAAAAAGTGGCGGAGGGCGTGGGATTTGAACCCACGAGGCTTTCACCTGCCGGTTTTCAAGACCGGTGCACTCGGCCGCTATGCGAGCCCTCCGTGGGAGAGGTTACTAGAGAAAGGCGATTGCTAAAAATTGGCCTTAGGCGGGCAGATCGAGCAGTTGTTCGATGATTTGAGCAACCCCATCTTCGCCACATGGAGGAGCAACAAACTTTGCATTCTTTGCTCCATCAGGATGACCATCCTCCATGGCGTAAGAGCGTGCGCACCACTGCAACATAGAAAAATCATTTGGGTTATCTCCGAATGAAACGCAGTCCTGTGCAGTAATGCCAATACGTGCAGCCATCTTTGCTAGCGTTTCACCTTTTGAAACTCCGATTGCAGAAAGTTCAAGTAGCGATGCGCTCTCTGCAGAGTGCGTAACCGTCATGACTCCATCAAGGAGTGGCTGTGCAAGAGCTAACATCTCATCTGCGCTCATCACATCATCATCAACTCGTGCAAGAAGCTTCAAAATGCGCTTATCAAAGGTGTCTTCAATATCATCGACGCCTACATTATCTTGACCTACATCCCACTTTGGAATGTACGCCTTCTCGCGATGAAATCTATCAAATGTTTCTATTGCAAAAGAAACCTCTGGGATTGCAACCCGTAACCTCGCAACAGATTCGCGGAGGTCTTTCGCAGAAATTGGAAACTCTTCTAGCACCTTCTCTGTTCGAAGATCATAGGTCAAACCACCATTGCAACAGATCGCATGCCCAATATCGAAGGTTTGTGAAATCTCTGGCATCCACCGTGGTGGTCGACCTGTAACAAAAAATATCTCTACACCTAATTCATGGGCACGTTTAAACGCTGCAACCGTTCTCTTTGTGATTGGTCCATCGTGAGGGACGATCGTTCCATCTAAATCCGTTGCAATTAACTTTGGGCGACGGGTCACACAAGCTCAAATCGCTTCATTCCTAAGAATGGTTGTAGGGCGGCTGGAACATTTACTGTGCCATCTGAGTTCTGGTGGTTCTCTAAAATCGCCACAATCATGCGTGGGATTGCAACTAAGGTTCCGTTTAGCGTTGCAACAGCCTTTGTTCCATCAGCATCCTTATAGCGAATGTTGAGTCTGCGGGCTTGGAACTCTGTGCAGTTCGATGTGCTCGTAACCTCGCGATAAGCATCCTGTGTCGGAATCCACGCCTCAATATCAAATTTGCGGGTGGCACTAGATCCTAAATCCCCTGATGCGACATCGATCACCCGATATGGAATCTCCATGGCGTTAAGGAAATCCTTCTCCCATTGCAAAAGACGTTTGTGCTCCTCTTTCGCATCCTCAGGCTTACAAAATGAGAACATCTCAACCTTATCGAACTGGTGCACGCGAATAATTCCCCGTGTGTCTTTGCCATAAGAACCCGCTTCACGTCTAAAGCAGGTTGAGTAACCTGCGTAGCGCATCGGAAGTTTCTCAGCGGGAAGAACCTCATCCATATGGAAGGCTGCAAGTGGAACCTCTGAGGTTCCAACTAAGTAGTAATCATCCTTTTCAAGGTGATAAACGTTTTCTGCGGCTTGACCTAAAAACCCTGTTCCCTCCATCGCATGCGGTTTGACTAAAACCGGTGGAATAACAGGGGTAAAGCCAGCTTTAAGCGCGCTTGAAACTGCGTAGTTAACGAGAGCAAACTCAAGCATCGCTCCGACACCGGTTAAATAGTATGAACGAGATCCTGAAACCTTCGCACCGCGTTCGGTATCGATAGCGCCAAGTAACTTACCTAACTCAACGTGATCCTTGGGTTCAAACCCTTCCTTTGAAAAGTCGCGGGGTGAACCAATGTGTTCAAGGGTTACAAAATCTGCTTCTCCACCTATTGGTGCTTCAGGATCAAGGATGTTTGAGAGTGCAAGAGCGATTGCATCAGCTTGTGCCTCTATCTCAGAGCGCTTTGCATCAGCGGCTTTGACTTTATCTGCAAGTGCTTTTGCGTTTTCTAGTAGCGCAGCTTTCTCATCACCTTTTGCAGCACCTACTGATTTAGAAAGAGTATTTTGCTCGGCGCGAAGGGTTTCAAACTCGGTAATTGCAGAGCGACGAGTTTCATCTAACGCTAAAACCTTATCGACGATAGTTACATCTTCGCCGCGACCTTTTTGAGATGCACGAACAACATCTGGGTTCTCTCGTAAGAACTTGATATCAATCACTCTTAACGCACCTCTCGTGGGTATGAGCCCAGGAATCTAATCTCATCGCAGATAGCTTCAAGATCCTTAACCGCCTGGCCTACCCCTGCATCATCGATGTGGCCTTCAACATCAATGATGAAATGGTAGTGACCGAGCTCGCGTCCAGTTGGACGACTCTGAATAAATGTCAGGTTAACTTCATACTTTGCAAAAACTGAGAGGATTTCAAGCAGCGCACCTGCATGGTCGATATCTATAAAGACCGCTAGAGAGGTCCGATCATTACCTGTAGATGCTGTCTTGAGCCCGGGCTTGTGGGCTAGAACAAATCGAGTAACCGCCCCGTTGTTATCGCCGATATCTTGGGCGATAACCTCTAATCCAAAGTGTTCAGCCGCAGCAGCAGATGCGATCGCTGCATCAAACTCGCCACGAGATATAGCCTCGGCTGCAGCTGCGGTCGAAGCTGTAGGGATGAGCTCTGCATGGGGATAGTTTTTTGCTACATAGGTTCTGCACTGTGACTCCGCATGGGGATGGGTTGCAATTCTATTAATCGCTTTATTCCCCGGCTTAACCATCAGAGCAAAAGAGACGGGAAGGGTTACCTCACCGGTAATTACCAAAGGTGTTCCTGTTGCTAACTCATCCAAGGTTCGGGCTACAACGCCTTCAACAGAGTTTTCAATCGGCACCAGCGCATACTCGGCTTGCCCGCTTCGGACAGCATCGAGAGTGGCGGTCACATTTGCGTAAGGGGTTCGGGTGTCAGAGCTTTGCGTAATCTTCTTAAGAGCCGCCTCCGTGAAGGTCCCGACAGGACCTAAATACGCGTATGTGCTCACCGGTTAAGGATAGCCGAGCACGCTCTCAGCTTGCGACGCTACTTACTACGTGATGGCCACCATTAGGCTTAACCGTATGAGCCGATACTTCTTCGAAGCGAATGCGAGATCTGCTGTCGGCCTTGTTCGAAATGGAAATGAAGACTCTGCGCTTATTAGCTCTCAGATAATTGCTGTGGCAGATGGGATGGGCGGACATGCTGGGGGTGAGGTTGCATCATCTACTGCGATTAAAACCCTTGCCTCGTTAATCCCTGTTATCACAGATAAAGATATTGATGAAGAGTCCTCTGAAGACTTATTTATTAACTCTCTCTACTCCGTAGACTCTCAAATCAAAGCTGTCTCCGATGAAGAGCCGACTCTAGAGGGGTTAGGTACAACTTTGACCGCTCTCTTTGTCCAAGGCGAAACCGTCTCCCTTTTACATGTTGGAGACTCGCGTGCTTACAGACTTCGTGGAAGTAGCTTGGAGCAGATTAGTGTCGATCACACAGTTGTTCAGGAGCTCATCTCAAAGGGTGCAATCTCACCAAGTGAAGTTTCAGAGCATCCGCAGCGATCTATGTTGACTCAGGCGTTAATGGGCTCTGGAAATGTTGAGCCTGTACTGCAAATCTTTGATGCAAAGAGTAAGGATAGGTTTTTACTTTGTAGCGATGGACTTTCAGGGGTGCTTACGGAGAAAGAGATTAAGTCACTGATTAAAGGGAAGAGTCGAAGCCAAGCTATCGATGCCCTTATCGATGCTACATATATAAATGGTGCACCAGATAATGTGACTGTAGTAATTGCCGATGTCTCAGAGCAAAGTGACCAAGGGTTAGAGAAGATAGGAGCTGCGCACTCATGAGCAAGCTTCTTGGTGATCGTTACCTACTGGGTGCCATGATCGGTACCGGTGGAATGGCCGATGTCTTTATCGCACAGGATCAACGTTTATCACGTGAAGTTGCGATCAAGATTCTGCGCAGCGATCTAGCTAAGGATCAAACCTTTGTTTCACGATTTAGAAAAGAGGCGCGCGCAGCAGCGGGCTTAAGCCACCCAGGAATCGTTGCCGTTTACGACTCAGGTGAGGATCCATCCCCATACATAGTTATGGAGCTTGTCTCTGGACACACTCTTCGAGACTTAATCCATAACGGAGAACGCCTACCTCTAGAACGTGCACTGCAAATTGGAGCCGGGATTCTTGAGGCTCTTGAATACTCACATGAGCGAGGAATTATTCACCGCGATATCAAACCTGCAAATATCATGATTACAGACCAAGGTGATGTCAAAGTTATGGATTTTGGTATCGCGCGTGCAATGGATGATCTCGGTGCAACGTTGACTAGTACATGGAACATAGTTGGAACCGCTCAGTACCTATCTCCAGAGCAAGCACTTGGTGAAAGCGCCGGCGCCGCTAGCGATATCTACTCAACCGGATGCTTACTTTTTGAACTCATTACTGGACAGCCGCCCTTTACTGGAGAAACACCGGTTTCAATCGCCTATCAACACGTCTCTGGTGCAGCGCCACTAGCCCGCACAATTACAGCAGAGGTGCCAGAGGGCGTTGAGATCTTGCTAGCTGTTGCCTTGTCAAAAAAGATTGAGGATAGATACGCATCTGCGCAGGCGATGCTAGATGATGTTCAAAAACTTCGCGGTGGAGAAAGTATCTCCACAAAGATTGCACGCGGACCTCTTATCTCACGTCGCAGCGCAGTTGTAAGCGGCCTAGCTCTTCTTGTCATAGGTATTGCAGCTGCGGTGGGCTTCTCATTGACTGGAAACCCTGGTGGTTCTATCGGCAATCAAGTACCTAACGTCGTTGGTTTAACCGTTGAACAAGCTAGAGCTTTGTTAACTGATTACACAGTAACTTTGCAGCGCGCGCACGACCCAGCGATTCCAAAGGGTCGAATTGCAAGTCAGATCCCTTTTGCAACCTCACAAGCACCCAAAGGATCGGCGGTTGTTTTAACGGTTTCAGATGGACCTGGAGATGCAACGGTTCCAGAGAATCTCATCGGAATGTCTTTGATCGATGCGCGGGCTGAGTTAGCTGCATCTGGTCTGGTCATCGCGCGTACTGAAGCATCTTCATCTGATCAACCGCAAGGAACCGTCTTGAGTGTCTCCCCTGAACCGGGATCAATAGTCACTGCGGGTACGGGAATTGTCCTAACGATAGCAAGTGGTGAGGTCGAGGTACCAAACCTGATCGGTGTTGAAAGTGGTCAGGCAAAAACTCAACTTATTCAACTTGGCTTCTTATTTAAGGAGTTTACTGATTACGATCCAACTCAACCTATTGGTTTTGTTATCCGACAGTCACCTGAAGCTGGGACTACTCAGACTATTGGTAAGTCGGTAACAATTGCTATTAACAAAGCCCCGTAGTTAGTGCCCTACAACCGGAGCTAAACCAACTGATTTTGCGAGCGCATCCTTATCGCCGCATTGAGTTAGCCAGTTAGCGAGCATGAGATGCCCATGCTCGGTTAATACAGACTCGGGATGAAACTGCACACCCTCTATCGGCAAACTCTTGTGGCGAAGTGACATAACAACCCCCGACTCTGTTCTGCCCGTAATGGTAAGAACATCTGGAACTGTGTCTGTCTCAACAGCCAGTGAGTGGTATCGGGTTGCAGTAAATGGAGAAGGGAGATTTTGCATTACACCTTGACCTTCATGAAAAACCTGTGAAGTCTTTCCATGGAGTAGCTCCGGTGCGCGCGAAACTGTTGCACCAAAGGCGACGCTAATTGCTTGGTGACCGAGGCAAACACCAAAGAGTGGGATCTTCTTTTCGGCGCAGTAGTTAATCATTGCGATGCTAACTCCAGCATCCTCTGGAGTGCCAGGCCCGGGTGAGATAAGAACGCCATCAAAGTTAGATGCCTCTTCAACTTCGATCGCATCGTTGCGAACCACGGTGCACTCTGCTCCAAGCTGGCCAAGGTATTGAACCAAGTTAAAGACGAAGGAGTCGTAGTTATCGACTACCAAGATGCGGGTCATGGGGTAATTCTGACCTATATTCTGAAGTTGGCGCGCTGGCGTTTTCCAATCAAATACCTGTAACCTTGCCGCTATGCCTAAGTCAAAGTTACGCAAGAAGGTGAAAGAGGGCCACGCTCATTTAGAGCAGGTTCACGCAGCAGAGCCACACATCATCGCTGAGAGCCCAAAGTGGTTTGCACCGGTAATGGTCGCTAACTTCCTCATCGGTCTCTTCTGGATCGTCATCTTCTACGTAACGCAGACCCAGTACCCCGTCCCGGGAATCGGTGCCTGGAACATGGTTATCGGCTTTGGCTTTATCGGCGTGGGCTTCGGCTTAGCTACCCGCTGGCGCTAACTCAATTCTCAGCTATCTCTCAGCCTATGGGAGCATTCTGGGGTCATGACAAAGAACGATGTGCCAGAGGTCAAGAGCGCTCACCGCATCCTTGTAGTAGATGATGAGTCAAGCATTAGCGATCTCATCGCAACAAGTCTTCGCTTCGTAGGTTTTGATGTTCGAACCGCAGCTACTGGTTCACAAGCCCTCACCATCGCAGAAGAGTTCAAACCCCATGCACTTGTCTTAGATGTGATGCTGCCTGATGTCGATGGTTTTGAGGTGTGCAGACAGATTAGGAATGAAGGACTAAACATCGGTGTCCTCTTTCTAACAGCCAAAGATGGCATGGAGGACAAGGTCGCCGGCTTAACTATCGGTGGCGATGATTACATGACAAAGCCCTTTAGCCTTGAAGAGTTGGTTGCTCGTTTGCGTGCACTTCTTCGGCGCATAGGTGTTGCAGAGATTGCTACCGATGATGAAAAGATTCGATTCGCAGATCTTGAGTTAAACGAGGCCACGCACGAAGTTCGCAGAGCCGGAAACCTACTTGAGCTCTCACCAACTGAGTTCACACTACTGCGCTACCTTTTGATAAACGCCGATCGAGTTGTCTCCAAGTCACAGATTCTTGATCACGTATGGCAGTACGACTTTCGCGGTGATGCCGGAATTGTTGAAACCTATATCTCTTACCTTCGAAAGAAGATAGACGCCTTTGAACCCGCATTAATACACACTGTACGTGGTGTTGGATATCGCTTAAGGCTTCCAACTAGCAAATGAGAATCAATAACCCTGTTACACGCTGGAGCTTAGTAAACCGATTGGTATTAGGTGTTGTAATCCTTTCAACTATTGGTTTCACCGCTTCAGATATTGCTGCTCAGAAAATGTTGCGCGGGTACTTAGTCCATCAGATCGATGATCAGTTGAATAACGTTGTAAACGGCTCTTTAGATCGCATTCTCCGTTCAGGTGTAGCCCCACGTGAGGGGGATGATGACGATGATGAAAAAAGAGAGAGGCGCGCTGTACCGCTTCCCCCACTACAGAGTCTGCCAACCTCAACATCACTGACACTTGTTAATCCTCGAGGTGAGGTTGTAGGTGCAATTGGCGGGGACTTAAGCCCTACCAACTTTGCAGATTACATCTCTGGAATAACTCAAGAGGGGTTTGAAGATCGTGGCCAAGCACCCTTTACCTTTGAAAGCAATGAGGCAAAGTTTCGAGTAATAGTTCAAGAGCTCCCTAATAATGCGGGTTCAATACTTGTCGCCCAATCACTCGATGACATGCAAAGAACGCTCAATCGATTGCAGCTCCTTTTTATACTCATTGGCGGCGTCCTTATCCTTGTAATTGGTTTTGCATCGCGCGCTGTAGTACAAATTGGTCTACGCCCTCTTGTAGAGGTCGAGAAAACAGCGGAAAAGATCGCCGGTGGAGATCTCTCAGCTCGCCTTCCCGATTCAAAGCCAGGAACAGAGGTTGGAAGGCTAGTTAGCTCGCTCAACTCAATGCTCTCTCGCATCGAAGGCTCTTTTGCTGCGCGGGCTGAAAGTGAGAACAAACTCCGTCGATTTGTAGCCGATGCATCGCATGAGCTTCGGACTCCTATCACCGCAATACGTGGCTTTGCTGAACTCCATCGCCAAGGAGCTGTTGCAGATGGCGTACCAACAAAGGAGTTACTGGGCCGCATCGAAGGTGAGTCAAAGCGAATGGGCTCCTTAGTTGAGGATCTACTCCTCCTTGCAAGGCTTGACCAATCCCGCGAGATGGAGAATAAGCCCGTTGATTTAACTGAATTAGTTAAGGATGCCGTTGCATCTGCTCAAGTAGCTGGACCCCAACACCCTGTTCACTTTAAGGGGCCAACAGGTGAGCACTTCATTCTGGGTGATGCCGATCGTATCCATCAAGTTGTTGCAAACCTTCTAGCGAACGCTCGCTCGCATACACCCGCCGGAACCAAGATAGACGTTGCACTTTCACAGAATGAAGATGGAATCTCACTTTCGGTTTCAGATAACGGTCCTGGGTTGAGTGAAGAACACCAAGAACATATCTTTGAAAGATTCTTCCGTGCAGATCCATCACGCAAACGCACCGATGGTGAAGGTAGTGGACTTGGTTTATCTATCGTCGATGCGGTGATGCGCGCACATGGTGGAAGGGTTTCTGTGAACTCAAAGCTTGGTGAAGGCGCAACATTTACGCTCTTCTTTCCGCGCAAGGATTAACTTCCTAGACTCTCCATCGCTTTAAGTGTTGCAATGCGCTCCTCAATAGGTGGGTGTGTTGCGAAGAGACGTGAGGCTGCGCGCATATCAAGTGGAGATTCAATCCAGATGTGTGCAACCGCATTAGATTTTTGACGAACTACCGTTGAATCCGATGCAAGAACCTCAAGAGCTTTGCGAAGCCCTGCAGGGTTTCTTGTAAAGGAGACCGCAGTTGCATCGGCTAAGGACTCACGCTTGCGAGAGATAGCAGACTTTAAGAGCGCCGCTGCGATAGGTGCCATGATCAAAACAAGTAAAGATAGAACTAGTGCAATGGGATTGGAGTTGCTATCCCTATCTCTGCGGCCGCCACCAAACCACATCATGCGCATAAGGAAATCACTTAAAATCGCGATCGCTCCTGCGGTAGTAGCTGCAACAGCTGAAACCAAGGTGTCTCTATTTGCAACGTGAGATAACTCGTGTGCGATGACACCCTGCAGCTCATCTCGATCCATGACCTCAAGGATGCGGGTTGTGAAGGCGATTAGCGCATGATCTGGATTACGACCGGTAGCAAAGGCGTTTGGAGCGGTATCTTCAACGATTGCGACCTTTGGCATAGGTAGACCGCTTGCCACAACAACCTCTTCAATAACATTAAAAAGTGCTGGGTTGTCATCTCGCGTAATGAGTTTTGCGCCCGTCATCGTCAAAACTAACTTATCTGAACCGTAGTACGAGCCCCATACACCAACAAGAGCTAACCCAACTGAGATAGGAACGATTGAACCCGCGGTTCCGGCACCGAAGTATGTAAGTGCTGCGTAAACAACTAAGCCCGTAAGCAACCCCATAGATGCAAGGAGAAAGTATGTCTTTCCCTTATTTGCAGCTTGGGCGGCGCGAAAGTTAGCAGCTGCCATCTTTGCTTAGAAGGTTACCTTTGGAACGTTGCGCTCTTGTGGATCTGATACCTCATAGAACTCGCGCTCTGTAACCTTTGCAAAACCTGCAAAGAGGTTTGTTGGAACCGTTTTAACAGCGGTATTGAGCGAGCGCACATTGTCATTGTAAAACTGACGTGCAAAGGCGACTTTGTTTTCAGTAGTCGATAACTCTTCTTGGAGTGAGAGAAAGTTTGAAGATGCTTTGAGATCTGGGTACGCCTCAGCAACGGCGAGCAGTCCGCGTAGCGCTTGTGTAAGAGCCCCATCAGCTGCAGCAACATCGGCAACCCCGCTTGCTGTTGTTGCCTTTGCGCGTGCGCTAACAACGGCATCAAATGTGCTCTGTTCGTGGGTTGCATACCCTTTAACGGTTTCAACAAGGTTTGGGATCAAATCGGTACGGCGCCTGAGTTGAACCTCAATCTGTGAGAACGCTTCATCGACTGAGATGTTTAAGCGAATAAGGCGGTTGTACTGCGCAACAAAAAAGAGAGCGAGAAGGGCGATGACGCCAACGATGATGATGAGTTCCATGCTTATTTAACCCCCATACAGCAGGAGTTATTCCCGCTACTTAATCTTACTCTGGTGGAAATTCATAAAGGAACGGCTTGGAGTTGGACCGCGCTGTCCTTGGTAACGTGACTTATAGATAGCAGAACCGTATGGGTGCTCAGCAGGGGAAGAGAGTTTTATCAAACAGAGCTGACCAATCTTCATTCCAGGAAAAAGTTTGACAGGAAGGTTTGCAACGTTTGAAAGCTCCAGGGTTATGTGTCCTGAAAACCCTGGATCGATAAAGCCAGCTGTTGAGTGGGTTAAGAGCCCAAGGCGACCGAGTGAGGACTTTCCTTCTAAGCGCCCGGCGATGTCATCTGGAAGTGTGATGACCTCATAGGTGCTGGCCAAAACAAACTCACCTGGGTGCAAAATAAAGTGCTCGCCATCCTCGGCTATGACCTCACGGGTCAGCTCTGGCTGCTCAATAGATGGGTCGATGACCGAGTACTTATGGTTCTCAAAGACGCGGAAGAACTTATCCAGGCGAACATCCACTGAGGATGGCTGGATCATCGCCTCATCAAAGGGTTCGCAGCCAACACGGCCTGATTTGAGTTCCTGGCGTATATCGCGATCACTAAGTAGCACGCGGTGAGCCTATATGACGCAGGGGCAAAACTTTCGGAGGCGAAATCCCGGCAGACCTTGCGTAAGTTACTGATGAGTAGCACCATATGCCAATGAGCCATTACACAGCCAACCTACGTGACATTGAATTCTGCCTCTTTGACCTTTTAGGCAGGGACAAACTTCTCGGAAACTCAATCTACGCCGACCTCGACCGTGAAACTGCGATGGGGATGTTGGAGGAGATGAAGCGTTTAACTGAGAACGATCTCGCAGAGTCCTTTGTTGAAGGTGATCGCCTCGGAACAGATTTCAATAAAGCAACTGGTGATGTCAAACTTCCTGAGAGCTTTAAGAAGTCATACAAATCTTATATCGATGGCGAATGGTGGCGACTCGATGCACCTGTAGATCTTGGTGGAACCCGTGTTCCTCCATCGATTCGTTGGGCGATCGCTGAAATGGTTTTGGGATCAAACCCTGCAATTCATATCTACGCATCTGGTTACGCATTCGCACAGGTTGCATATGTTTTAGGAACCGATGTTCAAAAGACTATGGCAAAGCACATGGTTGATCGTCACTGGGGTGCAACGATGCAGCTCACCGAACCAGATGCTGGCTCAGATGTTGGTGCGGGTCGAAGCAAAGCTGTTCAGCAGGCAGATGGAACGTGGCACATCACAGGAACTAAGCGCTTTATTACATCCGGTGATGCTGATCTTTACGAAAACATTATGCACTTCACCCTTGCACGTCGCGAAGGAGGAGGACCGGGTACTAAAGGTCTTTCACTCTTCCTGATTCCAAAGTTTATGTTTGATTTAGAGACCGGCGAGCTCGGAAAGCGCAACGGAGTTTACGTAACAAACATTGAGCACAAGATGGGTCTTAACGTATCTGCAACCTGCGAAATGAACTTAGGAGAAAAGGAGCCAGCAGTTGGTTACCTCCTGGGTGATGTTCATGAAGGTATTGCGCAGATGTTTAAGGTCATCGAGTTTGCGCGCATGATGGTTGGTACAAAAGCGATTGCAACGCTTTCGGCTGGATATCAGCAGGCGCTTTCTTACTCAAAGACACGTATTCAAGGTGGGGATATGAAGGTGATGAACGACAAGGCGAGCCCTCGCGTTTCAATCATCCACCACCCAGATGTTCGCCGCTCATTGATGGTTCAAAAGTCATACTCCGAAGGTATGCGCGCACTCGTTCTCTACACAGCATCAATTCAGGATGAGATTGAGCTAGCTCGTAGCGCCGGGGATGAGAAGCGTCTTAAGGAGATGGAGGCGCTTAACGACCTACTACTTCCAGTTGTAAAAGGCTTTGGTTCAGAGAAGTCTTGGACACTTCTTGGAACAGAGTCGCTACAAACCTTTGGTGGCTCCGGCTTTACTCAAGATTGGCCGCTCGAGCAGTATGTTCGCGATGCAAAGATCGACACTCTTTACGAGGGCACAACAGCTATTCAGGGGTTGGACTTCTTCTTTAGAAAAGTTGTTAAGGATGGCGGTCGCGCTCTTGGTGGCCTTGGAAAAGAGATTCAAGCCGTTGCAGAGTCAGGTGGAGCAAACGTTAAAGCAAAGGCTCTACTGCTTAAAGCCCTTGGCGATCTCAACGCAATGATTGGTGTTCTCGTAGGTCATGCAATGGCTTCACAGGAAGAGTCAAAGGAGATCTACAAAGTTGGTCTCAATACATCCCGTGTACTCATGGCTGTAGGAGATGTCATCACTGCGTGGCTACTTATACGTCAAGCAGATATCGCTGCAGAGAAGATTAAGAGCGCATCACCAAAGGACGCTGACTTCTATACAGGCAAAATCGCCTCAGCAAAGTTCTTTACTGAGAACTATCTGCCTCACTTGACCGCCGATCGCAAGATTGTTGAAGCAACTGGTGATTCGATTATGGAGCTGCCTGAGTCTGCTTTCTAGTAGCCTTCTCGGATGTTCACAAAACACCGAGGTGAGTTCTACCTTGTATTAGGTGCGCTGTTATTCTCATTTAACGGCGTCATCATTACCTTGGTGCTTGACCATTTAACCGCCTTTAGGCTGGCGCAGGTTCGAGCAATCGGCTCTTTTGTACTTCTCTTTATCGTTATCTTTATGAAGTCTCGCAAATCTCTTTCAGCTACAAAGGGTGAGATACCAACGCTTCTTCTCTACGGTGTCTTTGGATTTGCAATGGTCCAACTCGGTTATCTCATTAGCATTGGAAGAAACATCCCACTCGGTCTGGTTTTAATCATCGAGTTCACAGCGCCGATCTGGATTGTTTTATGGATTAAGTTTGTCTACAAGAGAGATGTTGCTAGAAATATGTGGGTTGGAATTGCGGCCTCCCTTATTGGATTAGCCCTCGTTGCAAGGGTTTGGGAGGGCCTTACCTTTGACCTCATTGGAATTTTGGGTGCGGTTGGTAGCTCCATAACACTCGCCTTCTACTTTCTTATGGGAGAGCGACAAGGGGCAAAGAGATCCCCTGAGGCGATCACAGTGTGGGGAATGGGTGGGGCTGCACTCTTTTGGCTAACCGTTCTGCCCGTATGGAGCTTTCCTTTTTCAATCTTTACCGAAAGCATCAATCTGCAAGGTGCATTAGATGCTTATCAACTCCCTGGTTGGGCTTTGCTTGCTTGGGTAATAATTCCAGGAACGATGATTCCGTACCTATTAGTTCTCAACGGTTTACACCTGCTCGATGCATCTAAAGCAAGTGTTATCGGAATGTTGGAGCCAGTCTTTGGTGGTGTATTTGCATGGATCTGGTTATCGCAGAGTTGGCTACCGATTCAGTTGGTCGGTGCGATCGCAGTGCTCATTGGTATCTACATCGCCGATAAAACAAAGTTAGCTGCAATAGCTACGTAACTACTCGTTCCAGCCTCCATCGCCAGCTTCGGCGGGTTGGCTAAAGTCACGTGGTGCGCTAATACCCTGCGCCATATCTGTAAAGCGAGCAAAGTGAAGCTGTGCAGAGACTGTAATTGTCCGGGTTGGTCCGTTACGGTGTTTAGCAACGATTAAGTCGGCCTCACCGGAGCGGTTTTGAGAGTCGTACATATCCTCGCGGTGAAGAAGAATTACAACGTCAGCATCCTGCTCGATAGAGCCAGACTCACGAAGATCAGAGAGCATCGGCTTCTTATCTGAGCGCTGTTCTGGTGAGCGGTTGAGCTGAGAGATTGCGATAACAGGAACGTCGAGCTCCTTTGCCATGAGCTTTAGGTGACGGGAGAACTCAGATACTTCCTGCTGACGGTTTTCAACACGCTTTCCAGAGGACATCAGCTGGAGGTAGTCGATAACAATAAGTTTGAGATCGTGGCGCTGTTTTAGGCGGCGAGCCTTTGCGCGGATCTCCATCATAGAAAGGTTTGGTGAGTCATCGATAAAGAGTGGGGCATCGGAGATCTCACCCATGCACCGTGCAAGCTTTGTCCACTCATCATCACTTAACTGCCCTGAACGAATATTGTTCAAGCCAACACGCGCCTCAGCTGACAACATACGCATCGTAATTTCAGAGCGCGACATTTCGAGGGAGAAGATGACGGAGGTCTTTCCCTCTTTAATAGCTGCATGTCGCGCAATATCTAGACCAAGGGTTGACTTACCAACAGCAGGACGTGCAGCGAGAATAATCATGTTGCCTGGGTGTAAGCCGTGTGTAAGTAAATCTAAATCTCTAAAACCTGTCTTAACGCCTTCGATACCTGTGCCTTTAGAGATTGCTTCAATCTCATCGAGTGCACCTGGCAAAATATCCTTAAGAAGAATGTAATCCTCTGCTGTGCGACGCTCTGTTACGGCGTACACCTCTGCCTGCGCTTGGTCTACGGCGTCATCGACCTCGCCCTCGCCGTTGTATCCGAGTTGAACAATCTTTGTTCCAGCCTCAACTAGGCGGCGCATAATCGCATGCTCGCGAACAATCTTTGCGTAGTAACTAGCGTTAGCAGCTGTTGGAACAGATGAGATCAATGTGTGTAGATACGGTGCGCCACCTGCGCGTGCAATATCTCCGCGCTTTGTTAACTCAGCAGAAACGGTAACCGCGTCAGCTGGTTCGCCACGTGAGTAGAGATCGAGAACGGCGTCGTAAATTAACTCATGCGCTGGACGGTAAAAGTCGCGTTCGCGCAAAATCTCAACAACATCTGCGATCGCATCCTTAGATAAAAGCATTCCGCCAAGAACAGACTGCTCTGCAATTAAATCCTGCGGAGGGGTGCGCTCAAACTCGGCGCCTGCGGTGTTGTAACCACGGGAGTTTGGTAGCTCTGCAATGCTCATGCTTCAAACCCTCCCACTAGGTACTGACACGAATCCGTACAAAGATTACTTACGGTGCGAAACTTAGGTCCGTGACCCCTTTTGAGCGAACGACCCTGGGGATAAAGGTGTGGGTAAGTAGGTGGATAACCCCGATTTCCTGTGTGCAAAGCTGTTGATGAAGAGGGGGTGATTGTGGGTAAGTACGGTGCGATGGATGAAAGCGCAGGTCAGAGCCGAATAGATCTGCACAGGGTTATGTGTGAAAGAAAATCTTAGATTCTCAAATCCTGAGATAAGCAAAGAGCCCGCCACATTAAGTGACGGGCTCTTTAACTTTAAGTACTAATTAACCAGCAACAACGCTGACCGTTACAGCTGCGACAACGTTGTGTGCAACTGAAACCTTTACAGAGTGGTTACCGGTCTTCTTGATATGACCTGAGGTCTTGATGTTGTGGCGATCGATATCGATATTTGCGCCAGCCTTAATAGCTGCAGCAATATCCTTATCGGTCACTGATCCAAAGAGGCGACCAGATGTTCCGGTCTTGACCTTGATTGTGACAGTTGCCTTCTCAAGAGAGGCCTTGATCTCCTTAGCGTGATCGAGATCGCGGACCTCGCGTGCAGCACGTGCACGGCGGATGCCCTCGATCTGCTTCTCGCCACCGAGTGACCATGCGATAGCTACACCACGTGGCAACAGGAAGTTGCGGGCGAATCCATCTTTAACAGTTACAACATCGCCGGCGTTACCGAGCTTTGCTACTTCGCGAGTAAGAATAAGTTTCATCTTCTATACCCCCTTAGCGAGCTGTAGATGTGTAAGGCAGGAGTGCAACTTCGCGGCTGTTCTTTACAGCCGTTGCAATCGAGCGTTGGTGTTGTGTGCATGCGCCAGTTACACGGCGAGCGCGGATCTTGCCGCGATCGGAGATGTACTTGCGAAGGGTCGCGATATCTTTGTAATCGATATAGGTGACCTTGTCACGACAGAAGCTGCATGGCTTCTTCTTGAACTTCTTATTGAGGGCAGCAGCCTTTGCGCCCTTGTTCTTCGGTTCCTTGAGGTTCCGGTTATTTCTTGCTCCCATTGTGGTGCTCCTTTTCGGGCCCTACTAAGTTGTTAAGTTGTTAACAAGTAGTAGGAATGGATGGATAGGTTGGTTTAGAAGGGTGGTTCGTCGGTAGTAGAGGTTCCCCAACCACCACCGGCGCTATTGGTTGAAGCCGCTGCCCATGGATCCTCGTTAAAGGATTCAGATGAAGCAGCTGGTGCTGAGAATCCGCCACCTGTTCCGCCAGCGCGTTGGGTGCGTGTCACCTTTGCGGTTGCGTTACGTAGTGATGGGCCGACCTCGTCAACCTCTACCTCAAAGACGGTGCGCTTTTCGCCCTCTTTGGTTTCATATGAACGCTGCTTAAGACGACCAGAGAGAATGACGCGCATCCCCTTTGTAAGTGACTCTGCAACGTTCTCAGCAGCTTGACGCCAGATCTGACATTGAAGGAAGAGGCTCTCGCCATCTTTCCACTCATTAGTTGTCTTATCTAGATAACGGGGCGTTGAGGCAACGCGGAACTTAGCAACGGCCGCACCTGAAGGTGTGAAACGAAGCTCAGGATCGTCAACTAGGTTGCCGATCATTGTGATTGTTGTATCTCCTGCTGCCATAACTTTTACCTCATTTATCTACTCGTGGAGTCCGTGCTTTACTGACTAGTTATCAAATTACCCCTAAATAGTGACAAATATGAAGCGACGCTCCATACCTGTGCATTACTCGGGACGAATAACCTTTGTGCGCAAAACCGATTCATTCAAGTTAAGTTGACGATCCAACTCTTTGATTGCGGCTGGCTCGCAGTGCATATCTACAACTGCGTAAATGCCTTCGGCCTTCTTCAGGATCTCAAATGACATGCGACGTCGGCCCCAAACATCGAGCTTGTCAACGCGGCCTCCGCTGTCTTTGATGATCTTGAGATAAGTCTCAAGGCTTGGTGTGACTGTACGTTCTTCTAACTCTGGGTCGAGAATGACCATTAATTCGTAGTGACGCATGCGTTAACCCGACCTCCTTTGGACTAAGACGGCCACGGCATTTCCGTGACAGGAGGGTTAATACCTTTTTACTGCGCCCTAAGGGTACTTGTCGGCGCTGGCAAAGAGAAATTCACGCAGAGATCTGTGGGAATCCAGGCTCTGACCCCCGCTAGCTAGGCCTCGGCGTACCAGCACCGCCACGAAGTACAGGGTGGCAGCAATTCGGATTAAAGAGATGAGTGCGTAAAGATTTAAGGGAAGTCCAAACTTTGCATCGGTAATTACCGCAAGGTGCTGCCAGATAGCGATGTGATAAACCGCCTCTGCCCCTTGCCATATCCAGAACGCGTAAAGATCCTTGCGATTACTTAATGCAATCACTGCAAGGGGAAGTAGCCACAACACATACTGAGGTGAGTAAACCTTGCTTACACACATAACGGTTGCAAGAACAGTAAAACTTGTAGATGCAAGTGTTGGAGTACTTCGTAGCTCTAATAGGTAGATAGAGATCGCAGCAAAGCCCACCAGCAGTAAGAGAATCGAGAGGTAGTTAACGTTTGCAAGGTTTATGCCAAGAGCAGATAGGGAGTACCAGATTGATCCCCAATCTGGACCGCGGTTTAGATTTAAATCATAGAAGCGCCACCAGGCCTGTGGAGTTGTTAATGCAACAGGCAGGTTTATTACAAGAAAGGTCGTTAAGGTAACTGCGCTAAACCTAAGAAACTTACCGAGTTCAGATCTGCGCCAAAAGATAAAGAGGATAGGAAAGATTAAGAAGATTGGCATGAACTTTGTAGAGATCGAGACCCCCAAAGCAAGTGCGCTGTAATCAAAGTTTTTCCGGTCAAACCAATAGATTGCAGCAAGCATAGAAATAATCGCCCACATATCCCAGTTAATAAAGAGCGATCCAATCGCAGCAGGCGCGACCAAAGCCAGATGCGCATACTCTGGACGAACTCTTCTCACAAGTAAGGCGCATGCGATAAATAGAAGTGAGAGAGCGATCGCATTGATGTAGAAGTAGGCCGTGGCGCTCTTATCTGGTGTGATCTTTGCAAGCACCCACATGATTACGCCTGTAACTACCGGATACTCAACCGAACTCTCGCCGCTTCCAAAGGCCCATGCGCCATCCTTTAAGCCTCGCTCGCCAAAGAGCGCTGGTATGTCCGAGTAACATGCATGCACATACTGATTTGGTGTTTGCCAGTTGTTTTCAACGCAGTAGTTAAACTTTAGAAAGCTTAAACCGCAGGCAAGAATCGCTAGAGCTAAAAACGCTCGCGTACCTTTTTGCAAAGCTCGCTACTTCGACTTCGGCTTTTGAACACCGCCACTTGTCATGACAACGGGCTCAAGTCCACCAACGTTTGCTGGTGCTGGGAAGCTCATTACCGGCTCACCTTTTAGCGCACCCTTCATAAATGCGGTCCAGATTCGCGCCGGGAAGGTTCCTCCAGTTACAGAGTTCAATCCACCGATTCCATTGAGTGACTCTGAAGCGCTATCGCGGAACATCGCAACGGATGCTGCTAACTGTGGTGTGTATGCGCTAAACCAAGCAGATGCATTTGATTGTGATGTTCCAGTTTTTCCAGCGGCTGGACGACCAAGACTTAACGCAGCAGCACCGGTTCCACCGTTAACTACCTCTTTCAAAGCGTAGGTCAGATCGGCCATGACATCCTTTGCAAAGACTTCCTGTGTTTGCTGTTGTCCTTCATAGAGAACACCCTTATTTGGACCTGTGACAGTTGCAACTAAGTAAGGCTTTGCTTGGACTCCTTGAGCGGCGAATGTTGCATAAGAGTTTGCAACATCGATCACGTGCGGACTTGCAACTCCAAGTGAAACGGAGGGCGCAGGAACCATGGCAACGTTCTCAGGGATTCCTGCACGGCGGGCTGCATCGACAACCCTTTCAAGCCCTGCCTTTTGTCCAAGCGGAACGTAGATGGTGTTAATCGAGTGCTTTGTTGCAAAGAGAAGATCTACCTGACCCCAACCCTCATTGCCGTAGTTGGATACCTCATAATCTTTTCCTAAATCATCAAATATCTGTGGAGAGTCACCGTTCCACATCGATGTCAGGGGAATACCCGCTTCAAGGGCTGCAATAAGTGCAAAGGGTTTAAATGTAGAACCAGCAAGTGCAATCGACTGTGTTGCATCGTTGAGTTGGCGAGTTACATAATCTGCTCCGCCATACATTGCGATGATTTCACCTGTGCCTGGTCTGATTGCAACAAGGCCAATGTGAAGATTGTCGGGAGCCTTCTTTGGGTAAAGCTTTGATACCGCATCGACGGCTGACTGCTGAGCCTGTTCAACGATGGTTGTCTTAACAACTAAACCACCAACCTGCATCTGCTCTTCAGTAAATCCATGCTTAGTTAACTCTTTTTGAACAGCGTCGATGATGTAGCCCTTAGGCCCACTCAAAGATCCCGAAGTTGTTCGTGGCATTACAGCCGGAAGTTTGGCTTTAGCCGCTTGCTCCTCAGTAATCCACTTCTCGTTCTTCATTCCCTCAATGACGTATGCAAAGCGGTTCTCAAGCCGTGTTGCGTTTTCCTCTGACAACACCGGATCGTATAAACCTGGTGATCGCAAAATGCTCGCTATAACCGCTGATTGAGAGAGTGTTAACTGATCGACGTTGCGATTGAAGTACTGCTGGGCAGCGGTCTGTACACCGTATGAGCCGCGCCCAAAGTAAATGGTATTGAGATAGTTCTCAAAGATTTCATCCTTCGTCATCGCATTCTCTAGCTTTAAGGCGATAACTAACTCTTTAATCTTTCTTTGGATACTTCTCTCAGGGGTAAGAAAGGCTGTCTTTGCATACTGCTGAGTGATGGTCGAACCACCCCTGCCATTTCCTAAACTTAAAATATTGTCGATCACAGCGCTTGCAAGACCTGTGATGCTAAAGGCGCGGTTTGAATAGAAGTTTCTATCTTCGGCGGCAAGCACACCGTTGCGAACATTTAACGGTATTTGAGTGAGCGGAAGAATCTGTCGGTTTTGTGCACCGATGCGCCCAATCTCATTTCCATTTGCATACTGAATAATGGTGGATTGGCTATTTACATAAGAGTTCGGGTCAGGGATATCGACTGTAAACCAGGCCAAAGCAAAGAGGGTTGATCCGGCTACAAAGCCAAAGCCACCAAGAAAGATCGCAGCGCGGATGAGCTTCTTACGAATCATTTGTAAAGGTTACCCTTTAACCCAATCTTCATCCTCGAGCGTGCGTACTCGACGGGGTGGTTTCCTATCTTTGCCATCACCTAATAGATAGGTAGCGCATAAATGGTTCCAGGAACACTCTCTGCAGACTTCAACGATATAGACGGAGAACTCACCAAACTCTTTCTCCATTTCTAGAAGCTCCTCGGGGGATTTAATCCGGCCAGAGAACTGACCTAACTGGTCACCGAAGGTGTAGCGAATCTCAACAAGTGATGCCTTCTTACAAACAGGGCAGTTACGGTCAACCTTTTCACCGTGGTACTTCGCAGCTCTCATGAGATAAGGATCCGCATCGCACGCATCAACTACTCCGCGAAAGAGACCCAAAAGGGTCGCCCTCTTATCGAGTGAGTAATCGATATATGCGCGTTTGGATTTCATAACGGAGCAAGAATAAACCTCTTTCCTTAGAGTTTCTAAAGAAGGCTCTATAGGCTTGGCGCATGAACTTTCTGCAGCTACTCCAGGAGAAGGGGCTGGCTCGTTTACTGAGAGTTCGCTGGAGCGGGCAGATTACCGATGGCGTCTTTCAAAGCGCACTTGCATCCTTTGTTCTCTTTTCTCCAGAGCGTCAAGCCAGCGCAGTAAACGCCGCCGTTGCATTCGCCGTTGTACTTCTTCCTTACTCAATCATCGGACCTTTCGTTGGAACAGTCCTTGATCGCTTTTCAAGACAGCGCGCAATCTTGTACTCAAACCTCACGCGAGCAGCGACCCTTGTTGCTGTTGCAACCTTAATCTTTCAAGGACGAACTGGAGTTGAGTTAACCGCCTTTGTGTTAATCGCCTTTGGAGTAAACCGATTAATTCTTGCAGGACTTTCTGCGGGTATCCCATTAGTTATCGAGGCTAAGTCCTTGATCTCCGCTAACGCACTCGCTGTAACTGGTGGCTCTGTGTGGGTTGTACTCGGTGGTGGAATCGGGCTTGGGCTTCGCCGACTGCTTGGTTCAGATGCAACAGCAAATCACGCCGACGCTTTCATAGTTTTGTTTGCAGCGATGGGTTACTTAGTAACTGCACTCTTTGCATCGCTTTTGAAAAAGCGAGAGATCGGTCCGATGGACCATGAGATTGTTGAAGGAAGTTTCAAACAAGGCTTTATTGAGATGCGAGAAGGCTTTAAATTCCTACGAATCCATGTAGATGCAGCGCGAGGAATAGCTGCAACAGCCATACATCGCGGTGGATTAACAGCGCTGACATTGACAGCCTTACTCCTTGAACGAAACACATTCCACGATCCAGCTGATAGTGAGGCAGGGTTGGCTGGATTGAGTTTTACATTATCAATTGCAGCCGTTGGCTTCGTACTTGGCGCCCTCATTGCACCTTACGGCGTTAGTAAGTTTGGTCGACATAGGTGGATTAGATACTCGCTTTTAATGAGCGCAGTGGGCCCTGCTTTCCTTATTATTACAAGAACTCAAACGACGCTGACCCTTACCGCCTTCTTTACGGCTTTATGTGGCCAGAGTTTGAAGGTAACAAACGATGCGCTAGTTCAGTCAAAGATCGATGACATTTACAGAGGCAGAGTCTTCTCTGTTTACGATGTTGTTGTTAACGGTGCAATCGTGACAGGAGGGTTGGTTGCAGCCTTCCTACTTCCATTAAGCGGAGATACCGTCGTTGTCCCGTTGGTAGTTTTTGCGCTCTACTTAATAGCAGCCTTAGGGCTTTTGAACCGCCCACCATTTAAGTAGCTCAGCTGTGGCTTGCTCTTGACCAAGTGGGCCGTTCTCAAGCCTTAACTCCATAAGAAAATCCAGAGCTTTTCCTACCTGTGCCGATGGTTTGAGGTCGAGAAGTTTCATAACCTGTGCGCCATCTAAATCAGGGCGAATCTTGGAGAGCTCTTCCTGTTCCATAAGTTTTGCGATGCGCGCCTCTAAGCTGTCATAGATCCCAGCTAAGCGCGCTGCCTTCTTAAGGTTGCGTGTAGTGCAGTCCGCACGGGTAAGCACATGCAGATGCACTAATAAATCACCTGCATCACGAACGTAACGTCTTACAGCCGAGTCGGTCCATTCGCCATCACCATATCCGTGAAAGCGAAGGTGTAGCGCAACCAATGTTTCTACCTGCTCGATAGTGTCACCATCAAAGCGCAAAGCCTTTAAACGAGCCTTGGCAAGCCGTGCACCGACAACTTCATGGTGATGAAATGAAACCCCACCGCCAGTAATTAACGCACGTGTTTTTGGTTTTCCGATGTCATGCAGCAGCGATGCAAGTCGAATAATGAGGTTGGGTCCACCCAGACGATCTTCATGTGCAATGGCTTGCTCAAGAACGGTAATTGAGTGCTCGTAAACATCCTTATGGTGGTGGTGCTCATCGATTTCAAGTCGAAGTTTAGGAATCTCTGGCAGAACAAAATCAGCTAGACCAGTATCGACAAGAATCGTAATTCCAGTACGGGGGTTGGAGGACATAAGAAGTTTGATGAACTCATCGCGTACACGCTCTGCCGAGATGATCTCTATACGTTGCGCCATATCCTTCATCGCAGCTAAAACATCAGGTGCAATCTCAAAACCTAGTTGACTCGCAAAACGCGCAGCGCGCATCATTCGAAGTGGGTCATCAGAAAAAGAGTCCTCGGCCTTACCGGGTGTTCGAAGTAACCTCTTACCTAAGTCAGCTAAGCCGTTAAAGGGATCGATAAAGACAGGTGCATCTCCAGTTAACTCCAGTGCCATTGAGTTAACTGTGAAATCTCTGCGCGCTAAATCTCCCTCGATACTCTGGCCGTAAGAAACTTCAGGCTTTCTACTGTTTACATCGTAACTTTCACTTCTGTATGTAGTTACTTCAACAGTTGTATCACCGCGTTTGCCTGCAACAGTTCCAAACTCAATTCCTGTTTCCCAAACATTCTCTGCCCAACTTTGTAATATCTTTTTTGTCTCTAATGGTTTTGCATCTGTCGTAAAGTCCAGATCATTTCCTAAGCGCCCGATGATTGCATCGCGCACCGGTCCGCCGACAAGAGCTAAACGAAACCCTTTAGCGCTAAAGGCTTGTGCGAGGGAGCTAGCCAAAGGAGCCCGCTCAATGAGGGAACGGATCGCAACTTCTCCTGCGGCACCTAGTGGACTCGTCACAAGAGTTAAGATTAGAGCAGTACCCTTGCTCTATGACCCCGGCACCTAGTGCGGGCAGCGAAGGTACGAAGAAGAAGCGAAGGCGCAAACGCCCCGCTCATCGCGCCCCACAGAATCAAGGCTCCACCCCAGGCGCTTCAACAACTGCGCCCACAAAGAAAGCTCAAAAGCCTGCCTATGCAAAGAGGGTTGATGAGGTCAGCGCCGGTGGATTGGTCATCGATACCTCGGGATTAAACGGCTTACTTATTGGACGTATCGATCTCAAGGATCCAACTGGCAAACGAATACTTTGGTCACTTCCTAAAGGCCACATTGAAGAGGGTGAGACACCTGAAGTAGCTGCGATCCGTGAGGTGGGTGAAGAGACCGGTATTGAGGCTGCGATTGAAAAATCCTTAGGTGTGATCGACTTCTGGTTTATGGCTGGTGGAAAGAGAATTCATAAAACTGTTCACCACTTTCTCTTCCGCGAAACTGGAGGGGTTTTAGCGGCGCAGGAGAGTGAGGTCGATGAGGTTGCTTGGTTTCCTCTTAAAGAGATAGTTGAACGCCTTGCATACCCTGATGAAAAAAAGCTCATCGCGCGAACGGGCGCAACCGAATGAGAAAACTGGCATTAACCCTCTTAACTCTGCTCACATTTACTGTAATCCCACCATCACATGCAGACTCATCCATATACATCGTTGATAAACCTCACCAACTTTTTGATGGCAGCTTTCTAGATGACGAACTCGCTACATCTCTTCTTCCCTCTGGAAAGCTTGGCTCTTACGTTTACTCACCACCAAGGAGTTCAGTTAATTGGTATGTAGATGGTGCGCTTCTTCAAACAATCTTTGAGATGAGCGATGGTTACACATTAGTTAATGGCACAGATGGCGAAGGCTCACTAGCTGCTAAGAGTTGGCTTACTCGTTTTGCTCTAAGTACAAGTGGTGACAAGGTTTTCTCACTTGCATACGGCAACCCTGATCTTGAAGTTGCCGGTAGATTGGCACCAAGTGAGTTATCTGCCTACTTTGAGTATGGTCGAAGCAAGGTAGAAAGTTTTATCCCTGGGCACAAAGTAGAGACTGCGCCGTTAAGTGTGAGCACAGGTAAATCAACTCTCAGCGCCCCGCTTCAAAAGGTTTATACACAAAACAGGCAGGCGTTAACAAAGCTTTCAGCGGTTGTTGACTCGCAAGAGTTAAAGACGCTCCGTTCATCTCTATCAATAGTGATGAACCCATTGTTAGCAAAGAAGGATCAGCTACTGCTAAGTCAAAGTTCGATGAAAGAGGTTGCTTCTTTTGTAGATAAGTTGCAGGTAACAAACGGCAAGTATCAGCTGACCTCAGCCAATGTAAAGGTTCCTGTAACTTTAAAGAATGACTTTGATAAACCTGTAACTCTTTTCCTGCGACTATCTCCCTCTAATACCCGCGTTGTTGTAGATAAAAAGTTTGAAGTTACTATTCCAGCCAACTCCCGCACTCAGTTTTCAGTGCCTTTTACGGTGATTGCACCTGGTGCAACCGTGGTGACCGCTCAGTTAACCAACTCTCAAGGACAGGCCATCGGTGCCCCAGCCTTGCTGAGCCTGAACTTGAGCATCTTTGATTCACGGGTAGCTTGGTTTACATCTGGCGCCGGAATACTCTTACTTATTGCAGCGATAACTCAAACGATTCGCAGAGTACGTAGGTCACGTAAATGAAGACAAATGATCTCTTCAAAGCCTCTGGCATCATGGCCATCGGAACGATTTTCTCCCGTATTACCGGCTTTATTCGATCAGTCTTAGCTGTAGCCGTTCTTGGAACAGCGCTACTTGCTGATAGTTACAACGTTGCAAATACGATGCCAAACATCTTGTACAACTTACTTGTTGGTGGCGCGCTTACCGCGGTCTTTGTTCCACAACTTGTTCGCTCATTCTCAGATGCCGATGGTGGCGACGGTTTTGCCTCACGCTTAGTTACAACAATTTCATTAATTCTCTTAGCCCTCGTTGCTATCGGAATGATCTTCGCTCCAGCGCTGGTTCGCTTGTACGCGCCAGAGTTTTCGACGCAGGGATTTGAGGCTGAAAATCAGATCGCTATCGCCTTTACCCGTTACTGCCTACCGCAGATATTCTTTTTAGGCCTCTTTACAATGCTCGGACAGATTGCAAACTCTCGAGGCTCATTTGCACCGCTTATGTGGGCACCGATCGCAAACAACTTAGTAGTTATAGCTGTTTTCTCTGGAGTTTTGATTCTGCAGGAGAAGATCTCAGTTGACTCAATTACAGATGCGCAGATTCAACTTCTTGGGTGGGGCACAACACTCGGAATTGTTGTGCAAGCTCTTATTCTCATCCCCGTTGTAATGCGCAGCGGAGTCACGTTGAGATTAAGGTTCGGAGTTGCAGGGTTAGGTAAATCATTTGGGTTAGCTGGTTGGACCCTTGTTTATGTCTTGATTTCACAGCTTGGATACTTAGTAACAGTTAACGTGGCAACGAGCGCAGCGGTACGAAGCGCACAGGATGGCTTAACAACCGGTGTTGGCTTTACGCCTTTTACAAGCGCTTACTACATTATGTTGCTGCCGTACTCAATTGTGACAATCTCTATTGTGACCGCTCTACTTCCACATTTATCTAAACTTGCAATGGAGAACAAGGTTGAGGATGTTCGACTACAACTCATCCGTGCAATACGCATGTGTGGTGTTGTAACAGTCCCGAGCGCAGTCGCCTTATTAGCCTTTGGTCCTCTTATTACAGAGGTGCTCTTCTTTGGAATCTCACTCGAGGACTCTCGCTATATCGGCTACGTTCTCTCAGCGCTAAGCCTGGGCTTAGTCGCCTTCTCAATTAACCTCATTCTTATCAGAGGTTTTAACGCCTTTGAGGATACAAAGACGCAGGTAGTTTCAATCTTTATTATCAACCTGATCTCTGTTGCACTCTCCTATCTCTTTCTAGAGATTTTACCGAGTGATCTAGTAACCGTTGGTCTTGGTGTTGCCTTCTCGGTTAGTTATATTCTTGGACTTTTCATCACAATCTACTTACTGCGCAAACACACTGCGCGAATAGATTTCTCTGCAGTCCGTAGCCAACATCTGCGGTTACTAATCGCCTCTTTAATAGCGATGGCGCCTTTTTATCTTCTCGCATGGCGGTTCGATTGGGTGAACACCGAGTTTGAAACCATCAAAAGCCTGGCTCACCTTTTAGTAGTTCTCGGTGGGGGTGGCTCTCTATTCCTACTCCTGGCTAACCTTTTCAAAGTCAGCGAAGTCAATTCAGCTAAGTCGTACCTGCGCTCTAGATTATTAAAACGATAGGGTGCGCATATGGTGAGAGATCTTGTAATCGTTGGTTCAGGCCCAGCTGGATACACAGCGGCTATCTACGCAGCACGTGCGCAGTTAAACCCGGTTATCTATGAAGGCTCCGTAACCGCCGGTGGTGCGTTAATGAACACCACTGAGGTTGAAAACTTTCCTGGCTTTACAGATGGCATCATGGGTCCAGATTTGATGGACAACATGCGCAAGCAGGCTAAGCGTTTTGGTGCCGAGCTCATTACAGATGATGTTGTTGAGATGGATCTTAAAAGCGAGATTAAGACGGTAAAGGATGGTTCAGGAAATACTGTTCAAGCTAAGGCGGTAGTTCTTGCGACTGGATCTGCCTACCGTGAAATCGGTTTAGAGAATGAGAAGCGACTATCTGGTCGCGGAGTATCGTGGTGTGCAACTTGTGATGGATTCTTCTTCAGAGATCAAACTATCGCGGTGGTAGGTGGTGGTGACTCTGCGGTTGAAGAGGCTAACTTTCTAACTAAGTTTGCGTCAAAGGTTGTTCTCATTCACCGTCGCGACTCATTGCGCGCATCCAAGATTATGGCCGATCGTGCAGCGAATAACCCAAAGATTGAGATGCTTTGGAACACTGAGGTCATTGATGTGCTTGGAAAAGATAAGGTTGAAGCGCTCTCACTTCGCAGCACTGTAGATGGAGCCGTTACTCAACGTGACTTCACCGGACTCTTTGTCGCTATCGGGCACATTCCACGCAGCGAACTACTTATAGGCCAGATCGATCTCGATAACGAGGGGTATGTAAAGGTTGAGGCTGGTTCTACCCGCACCAACTTAAAGGGCGTATTCGCATGCGGAGATCTAGTCGATCACACCTACCGACAAGCTATTACAGCTGCAGGAACAGGCTGCCAGGCTGCACTTGATGCTGAAAAGTTTCTTTCCCACTAGTAAACTCACAAACACATAAATCTAAAGAAAAATCTCAAGAGGAGAAGTAAATGGGCGCCCCATCAGTAACCGCAGCAAACTTTGATGAAGTAGTTCTCAAGAGCAGCACACCAGTACTCGTTGATTTCTGGGCTGAGTGGTGTGGTCCTTGCCGCGCAGTTGCACCCATTCTTGATGAGATCTCTGCAGAGCACGGCGATAAGTTAAAGATTGTAAAGCTCAACACCGATGAAGAGTCTGCCCTTGCGATTAAGTACGGAGTTACATCTATTCCAATGCTTAACGTCTATGTTAATGGCGAGGTTGTAAAGACAATCATCGGTGCAAAGCCAAAGCCTGCTCTTCTCAAAGAGCTCGAAGGCTTTATTTAATCCATATAGGGTTAACAACTTATGAAAGAGCTATCTCCTGATGAGATTCGCTCATTTCAACAGGAACGCGGTTTATCTGTAACCGGCGAACTCAACGATGCAACCAAGCGCGCCCTTGAAGAGGCGCGGTGGAAGCTCGGCGATCGTTCTCTTTATCTACAGAATCAGTCGCCGATGCATGGTGATGATGTCGCCGCCCTGCAATCTAGATTAACTGAGATGGGCTTTGACGCAGGTCGAGTTGATGGAATCTACGGCGAACGAACAGAGTCGGCTGTTAAGGAGTTCCAACGCTCTGCAGGAATAAAGGTTGATGGTCGATGTGGTCCTGCAACAATTATCGCCCTTCTTCGCTTAACAAAGATTGTCTCTGGTGGCGCACCATCGCAGTTACGTGAGAGCGCAACGCAACGAAATCGCGGACCTGCACTTGCAAACAAGGTCATCGTTATTGACCCAGCATCCGGTGCAGCTGAGGCAGAGATTGTTTATGACATCGCTCAACGTCTAGAGGGACGTTTGTTGGCGCTGGGTGCAAGTGTTTTCTTAACAAGAGGTCCTAAAAACTCACCATCAGAGGCTGATCGAATTACATTTTCAAATGCGAACAACGCAGATCTCATGATCTCACTTCACACAGATAGCGTTGCAAACAACCAGGCTCACGGAGTTGCAACCTACTTTTATGGCAGCGATGCCCATGGTGTGCACTCCATCGTCGGAGAAAAGTTTGCATCCTTAGTGCAACGCGAGATCTGTGCTCGCACCGATCTACTTAACTGCAGAACCCATGCGATGACCTGGGATCTTCTTCGCCTGACCATGGCTCCTACGGTTCGCGTAGATCTTGGCTATCTATCCAATGAGGGCGACTGCGCCCGTCTTGCCCGCCCAGATTTTCGAGATACCTTGGCTGAAGCCTTCATTATCGCCATTCAACGCCTGTACTTAGCCGCTGAAGATGATGCAAAGACAGGAACTCTTCGAATCTCAGACCTGCGTAATGCAGGGATTCGTCGCTAAATAAGGGGAACGCGCCGAGCGTTAACTCTGTGGGAGACTTGTCTTTATGTCCGAGATTTCAGTTCGCCATCAAACCGGAGCTCCGCAACACCTAGAGCAACGCTTTGCTAACCGCGCCGCTGGAATGCTCCCAAGTGAGATCCGATCACTCTTTGCTGTGGCATCTCGCCCAGAGATCGTCTCTCTTGCAGGTGGAATGCCAAACCTTTCAGCACTACCAATGGAGATGATGGCTGGGGTAGTAAACCAACTCATTTTGACCAACGGCTCTGAAGCACTTCAATACGGAAGCGGACAGGGACATCCAAAGCTTCGTGAACAGATCTGCGATGTGATGGCACTTGAAGGAATCCGTGCGAACGCTGATGATGTTGTTGTTACAACTGGATCGCAGCAGGCTCTTGATTTAATCTCCCGTATCTTTATCGATCCAGGCGATGTTGTACTTGTTGAAGCTCCTTCTTATGTCGGAGCGCTCGGAACATTTCGTCAGTATGAAGCTTCTGTTGTGCACGTTGAGATGGATCAGCAAGGCTTACTGCCAGATGCTTTGCGCGCTGCAATTAAGAGCGTGCGCGCTGCAGGTCGCAAGATAAAGTTTTTATACGTTATTCCAAACTACCAAAATCCGACAGGTGTATGCCTTCCTGCAGATCGTCGTACAGAGATCTTAAGTATCTGCCGCGAAGAGCAGATCTTCGTTGTTGAGGATAATCCTTACGGTTTGCTCGGCTTTGATAAGCCATCACCAAATGCGATGCGCGCAGAGGACTCTGAGAACGTTATCTACCTCGGCTCTTTCTCTAAGACAATCGCCTCTGGTCTGCGTATCGGCTGGGCGTTGGTTCCACCATCACTCAAAGATAAGTTAGTAATCGCCTCAGAGTCATCGATTCTCTGTCCATCAAACTTCACACAGCTCACTATCTCTAGCTACTTAGCTGATCAACCTTGGCGCGATCAGATTGCAAGCTTTTGCGAGCTCTACAAAGTTCGCCGCGATGCGATGTTGGAGTCTTTGCAGGAGTACTTCCCTTCAGAGGCGACTTGGACAAAACCAGGTGGCGGATTCTATGTGTGGGTAAACCTTCCACCGGAGATCGATACAAAGGCGATGATGCCAAAGGCAATCGTTGCAAAGGTTGCATACGTCCCAGGTACTGCTTTCTACGCAGATGGTTTTGGTTCTTGGTCGATGCGTCTTTCATACTGTCATCCAACCCCTGAGCGAATCCGTGAAGGCGTTAAAGCTCTGGGTGGAATTGTGAAACAGGAGATGAGCCGTAGAGGTACGGCGCTTAACTAACCTTCGATTAAATCCACAATACGTTGCAGATCTTCACGTCCTGCAAACTCAATAACTATCTTGCCTTTAGCGATACTTCCCTCGATATGTACGCGGGTATCTAGATAATCACCGAGTAGCTCAGCTGCAGCTAAAGACTCACCTGATAGCTGGGATTTTGCCCTTTTTGCGCCCTTCTTTGCACTGGGTGAGTGAACAGCGACAGCCTCCTCGGTTGCACGGACACTTAAACCTTCGGCAACGATTCGATTGGCTAACTTCTCGATCTCAGCCTCATCCGTTAATCCCAGTAATGCACGTGCATGACCTGCTGAGATAACACCTGCTGCAACTTTGCGCTGAACAGTTGCTGGAAGGTTAAGAAGGCGCATCGTATTTGAAATGAGCGGTCTTGATCTTCCTAGCTTTGTTGCTAATTCATCATGTGTGCAGTTAAAGTCGTTAAGAAGCTGTGCGTATGCGGCGCCCTCTTCAAGTGGGTTGAGTTGGCTGCGATGAATGTTTTCAATAAGCGCTTCACGCAAGAGTTCATTATCTGGTGTCTGTCGAATAATGACAGGGATACTTTTTAAACCTACAGCCTTTGCTGCGCGGAAGCGACGTTCGCCCATAATGAGTTCGTACTTACCTGCAGATGTTTGACGAACAACTGGAGGTTGCAAGATGCCGATCTCTTTAATCGATGCAATTAACTCATTTAAAGCGCTCTCATCAAAGACTGTTCGGGGTTGACGAGGGTTTGGAGAAATTGAATCGATAGGAACTTCGTTTTGTTGTGCAACCTCATTGCCTGCAACGGTTAAGGATGTTGGGATTAATGAGTCGAGGTTTGTGCCAAGACCACCGCGCTTTGTCGCCATTATGCGCTCTCTCCCTCTTTCTTGTAATGAATCTTTATGACATTTGAGTCAAAGCTTGAATCAAGACTTGAATCAACCGGTTTCCCACGCTCTGCAATCTCACGTGCAACCTGCATGTATGCAATCGCTCCTGGTGATAGCGGATCGTATGTCATCACTGTTTGATCATAAGAAGGTGCTTCAGATACGCGCACAGCACGTGGAATTGGGATGTCAATTAACTCTTTAGGAAAGTGTTGACGAACATTTGCTGCAACATCATTTGATAAACGTGTGCGACTATCAAACATCGTTAACACAATCGTTGAAAGATCAAGTGTTGGATTCAATCTCTTCTTAACGACACTAAAGGTTTCTAGAAGTTGCGACAGACCTTCAAGTGCGTAGTACTCAGTTTGAATTGGAATAAGTAACTCTTTAGCTGCAGCTAACGCGTTGACGGTTAGTAATCCAAGTGAAGGTGGGCAGTCGATAAAGATGTAGTCGTAGTTTGGACTAACCTCTTCAAGCGCCTCCTTTAAACGAAGTTCGCGCGCAACCATTGAAACAAGCTCGACCTCTGCATTTGCAAGAGATGAGTTTGATGGGATGCAATCGAGGGCTGGAAAGCCTGCAACCTTTTTAACTACCGAAGCGATGGGGGAAGAGCCCATAAGAACCTCATAAACGCCTTCGGTATCACGGTGAGGCACACCAAGGGCTGTACTCGCGTTGCCCTGTGGATCTAGATCGATGACAAGAACTCGAAGGCCACCCATTGAGAGCGCAGCGGCCACATTTACCGTGGTGGTGGTCTTGCCAACCCCGCCCTTTTGGTTAGCTACTGTGAAGATTCGGGTTGAGGGCGGCTTTGGCATCGCCTCTTTTAGGCGACGAACGCCTACGACCCGGGTTGTTTCACGTGAATCCACGCGCTTATCTAAGCACCCTTTTTAATCGCAACGACCCGACCAAGCTCAAGGCCATCTAAAAGGAGTTCGTGCAGGCTCGCTCCTTTGACCCCCTCCATCTCAGCGGCGGCCCCCTCCCCCTTCATCGCAAGCAGGGATCCACCCACCTTCACAAGGTGCCAGCTCATCTTCTTAAGCTTTTCAAGGGGAGCAACCGCCCTTGCGGTAACAAAATCAGCTGAGCTCTTCACATCCTGAGCTCTTCCGCGGATAACCTCAATCGAGCTGCCCTGGGTCGCCTCCTTGAGGAACTCGACCCTGCGCTCAAGGGGTTCGATCAGAGTTACCTGTAAATCTGGCCGAGCCAGCGCGATAACGATCCCAGGCAGGCCAGCCCCAGAGCCGATATCAAAGAGGGAGGCTCCCTGAGGCAAGAGTTGCGTGACGGGCAGGCAGTTAAAGATGTGCCGCTCCCAGATGCGCTCGGCTTCACGGGGGCCGATCAGGCCACGCTCAATCCCAGCGGTTACAAGGAGTTCGGCGTAGGCGCGAACCTCCTCTTGGCGTTGTGGAAAGTACCGCTCAATCAGAGTTTCACGTGAAACAGCTTCAGCCATGGCGCCTTTACGCTGGGAAGATTACAACGTAACGGTTTGGATCTTCTCCATCAGACTCTGAGGTAAGGCCAAGATCCTGAATCGTGTCGTGGATAATCTTGCGCTCGAAGGCGTTCATAGGCTCGAGCTTGATCTGCTCCCCAGTTGACTTAGCCTCCTTCGCCATCTTCTCCGCTAGAGCCTTAAGCTCCTTGCGGCGTCCGGCGCGGAATCCATCGATATCGAGCATAAGGCGGCTGCGGTCACCGGTCGCTGTCTGAACAGCTAAGCGGGTTAGCTCCTGAATCGCATCGAGGACCTCCCCATCCTTGCCGACGAGGTGGCTAAGTTTGCCGCCAACGATCGCAAGGGCTGCTCGGTCGTTCTCTACATCTATATCGATATCCCCATCAAGATCTGCTATATCTAGGAGCGCCTCGAGGTAGTCGGCGGCGATATCGCCCTCCTCCTCAAGCTTTGCGATCCCCTTAGGCGCCTTCTTCTCAACTACGCCCTCTTCAACCTTTTCCTCTACCTTTTCTGCAACAGCCACTTTCTTTGCCATTCTGCTCTCCTTACGAGTGGATAATCCTAATTATGCGTTTTTGATACTAAATGTCCGTATTACTTCTTCTTCTTTTTCTTCTTTGGTTGTTTGCGTTGTCCAGCTATATCCGAAGGCTTCTCCGCCTCATCTGGCTGGTCAATAACTGTTCCATCTACAGGCCCCTTTGCCTTGTGGGCACGCTTTCTCTGAAGCTCCTCATAGGCAGGTGATCCTGGCGTTGGGTTTCTCTTGATGACGTAGTACTGCTGTCCCCATGTCCAAAAGTTTGTTGTCGACCAGTAGATCAATACACCGACTGGGAAGTTAACGCCAGAGATTGCAAAGATCAATGGGAATAAATACAACATAATTTTTTGCTGTTGCAACATCATGTTATTAGATGAGTCCATCTTTGGCATGCCCTTAACCATCAACTGACGTTGCGTTGTAAAGGTAGTTGCAGACATGATGAAAATCAAAACAACTGTAACGATCTTAACCGTTGAATCAGATGTTCCTAAGAAGCTCTCTGCAATCGATGCACCAAAGAACTTAGCTTGAGCAATCGAGGTGAGGTACTCGCCCTTTAGCAATCCGTGTGGGTTGTTCTTTGCGATTCCATTAAGCACTGTAAAGAGTGCGAAGAAAATAGGTGCTTGCGCAAGAATTGGGAAACATGAAGCAAGAGGGTTTGTCTTGTGCTCTTTGTAGAGCTTCATCATCTCTTCAGACTGCTTCTGGCGATCATCCTTGTACTTTGTTTGAATCGCCTTCATGTGTGGTTGCAAAGCTGTTAATGCGCGCTGGCTCTTAATCTGCTTTACGAAGAGTGGGATCAAAACAATACGAATTAAAACAACAAGTCCCATAATCGATAGCGACCATGAAACTCCGCTGTCTTTTCCAAAGATCGGTGAGAGAACGTCGTAAAACCTAACCATGACCCCAGAAACGATGAAGTACAACGGATCTAAAATTGCTCCCATTTATAGCGCTCCCACTGGTTTATAGGCCTGATTAGCCTGCTTTAACTCCACATAATCAACGCCCCCGTGTGACCACGGATTACAGCGCACCAGGCGCCAGGCCGACATCGCTATACCTTTTACGCCGTACTCCGAGATAGCGGTGGCTGCGTAGGAAGAACAGGATGGGTAGTACTTGCAACGAGGCGCAAAGGATGGCGAGATCCACTTTTGATAAAAGTGAATGAGGCCAACCAATATCTTTCTCATTACTTGACCACCATCTTTGCAGCGCGCTCTAAAAGCTTTTCAATCAACCTGTCTATCTCGAGGGAGATTGGTTGCCCGCTATCCTTCTTTGAAAGTGCACGTAAAACTAAGAGTGATCCAGTTGGAAGTTTTGAGATATGCGGAGCAACGCTGTGGCGAACCTTGCGAGCAACGCTGTGGCGAACAACTGAGCCACCAACGGTTTTATTGATGATCAAGCCGCACTTTGGTGTTGACTCATTTGTTACAGGTGCTACGTAAAGGTATCCAACAAAGTTTTCGCTTGTTACGCGTAAGCCGCTCTTAGTTGCTCGAGCGAAATCCTCGCTTGAGGTTAAACGTGCGTTTTTAGGCAGCACGGGAGTTTTGCTCGCCGGCTCTTTACTTACGCAGACAGACGGGTGCGGCCCTTAGCGCGGCGTGCTGAAAGCACTGCGCGACCTGCACGGGTAGCCATGCGAGCACGGAAGCCGTGCTTCTTGGCACGACGACGTGTGTTTGGCTGGAAAGTGCGCTTTGTCATGGTGACTCCTTCAAGATCTTTAAGCTCAAGGGCCCTGTTTTGGGCCTAGTGAAAACTGCGATTCATAAGTGCGGGGGAAGCAAGGTGGGTAACGGTACGGGTGTGGGGTTGCGCCGGTCAAACCCGATTCAGCGTGGAGCCCCTGTAAATTCTGTGGATAACCACTTGCTTTTCTAGCCCCTGACCCCTACTTTGACGCCCTATCCACAGGTATCCGTCGAATTTCGGTCTAGAAAAGGGTAAACCCCAACTTTAGACCACAGCCTGTGGATAAGTCTGTGGATACTCCTGGAAGGGTTCGAAATGGCTGTAACTGAGGTTGAACTGACCGCCCTATGGGATCGGGTCATCGAGCACGTCTCCCTCGGAGAGCCGCAGCACCGAGCCTTTCTCATGATGACCAAGCCCCTAGGGCTCATCCAGAGCGAGGGTGGCATCACCAACCTCCTCGTTGCAGCGCCTAACGCATTCGCTAAGGATGTTCTCGAATCCCGTCTTCGCGTTGTCGTTAACGAGGTTCTCTCTCAGGAGCTCGGCGACAAAACAAATATCGCGGTCATGATCGATGAAAGCATCGAACTCGCAGATCTCCCTGCACCAACAATCTCAGTTGAGACAACACCTGCACGACCAGGTACAGGTCGCGATGATGCCCCACAACAGGTTCGCAAAAACGATGAACAATCTGCGTTAAATCCGCGCTATATCTTTGAAACATTTGTTATCGGTGCCTCAAACCGTTTTGCACACGCCGCTGCTGTTGCAGTTGCTGAGGCACCTGCTAAGGCTTACAACCCGTTGTTTATCTACGGCGAATCCGGTCTTGGTAAAACACACTTGCTGCACGCTATTGGTGCATATGCAAAGGAGCTCTACGGCAGCGTCCGCGTGCGTTACGTCTCCTCTGAAGAGTTCACAAACGACTTTATTAACTCTATCCGCGATGACAAAGCCTCTGCTTTCCAACGCCGCTACCGCGATCTAGATATTCTTCTTGTCGATGATATTCAATTCTTAGAGAACAAAGAGCGGACTCAGGAAGAGTTCTTCCATACCTTTAACACCTTATATAACGCTAATAAACAGATAGTTATTACCTCTGACCGATCCCCTAAACAGTTAACAACTCTTGAAGACCGTCTGCGCTCCCGATTTGAGTGGGGCCTTATGACAGATATTCAACCTCCCGAGTTAGAGACCCGTATTGCAATTCTGCGAAAGAAAGCTGTGCAGGATCGCCTTAACGCACCCGATGATGTTCTCGAATACATCGCCAGCAAGATATCCACAAATATTCGCGAGCTAGAGGGTGCGTTAATTCGCGTAACAGCATTTGCTAGCTTGAACCGTCAGCCAGTAGATCTTGGATTGGCAGAGATTGTTCTTAAGGATTTAATCCCAAGCGGTGTAAGCGCTGAGATAACCGCGCCAACAATCATGGCCCAGACCGCGGCTTACTTCAGCCTTACTATCGACGACCTCTGCGGAACATCCCGCTCCCGCGCTTTAGTAAATGCGCGCCAGATTGCGATGTACCTGTGCCGCGAGCTAACAGAGCTCTCACTTCCAAAGATCGGTCAGACATTCGGCGGCCGCGATCACACCACCGTGATGCACGCCGACCGAAAGATTCGCGAGCTGATGGCAGAGCGCCGATCTATCTACAACCAGGTCAATGAGTTAACGACAAGGATTAAGTCTCAAAGAAGTGTTTAGTTCGCTTTGTCCGATTTGAGGGGCTTTACCCCCACAATGTGGAGAAGGTGTGGATAACTGTGGTTAATCCCCTGGGATCTGTTGGTATCTATCGGCTTTAACCGCAAACAAGGCTAGGAAAGGGGTAAGGATGAAGCTTTTGCAGCGTTTTACCCACAGCTTTAACCCACTTACCCACAGCTTTTCCCTCCTAAAACCCCCTTCTGAGCAGGGCTTTTACCCTTTATCCACAGATTTCCCCTCTGCCTATTGCTACTACCTTTATATACAAGAAACCTTTCCCCAAGCGAACCCCACACCTACCCAGGATGGTTTCAGGGGTAACGTGGCTGGGCTTTTCCTGCCAGACTTAAACCACACACAAAGTACATACGGGTGTGAAAAGACGAGATCGAGGGCTGAGGCGTGAAATTTACAGTGGAACAACAAGCGTTAACCGAAGGCGTTAACTGGGTGTCAAGAAGTCTATCCACGCGCCCAATAAAGACTGAGCTTTTAGGAATCGTAATCGACGCGACCGGCGATGAGGTTTTACTCTCCGGATCAGATTTAGAAACATCAAGCAAAGCTAACTTTCACGCAGATATAACTACTAAAGGAAAAGTTTTGGTGCCTGGAAAATTGTTAGCTGAGATATCTCGCTCACTTCCAAATAAACCAATCACAATAACCTTAGATGGATCTCGCGTGCTCGTTACATCTGGATCTGCAAAGTTCACACTTCCAACTCTCTCAATCGATGAGTACCCAAACCTTCCAGAGCTTCCTGAGACAACAGGTGTAGTTTCAAGTGATCTCTTTGCACAAGCCGTTGCGCAGGTTTCAATCGCAGCAGGACGTGATGACTCACTTCCAACACTGACAGGTGTGCACGTTGAAATCGTTGAAGACGTAGTCACATTGGCTGCGACAGACCGTTACCGTTTAGCCGTCCGCGAGTTTAACTGGAGCCCAACAGCGCCAGGTGTATCAACTACCGCACTACTTCGCGCGCGCACCATTGCAGATGCGGCCAAGTCTTTAACCGCATCTAAAAACGTCTCACTCTCATTTGCTCCAGCAACTAGTAATGATCGCCTTGCCGGTTTTGCAGGGGATGGAAAGTCGATGACATCACGTATGCTCGATGGAACATTTCCCCCATACCGCCACCTACTTCCACAAGAGGTAGTTACAACCGCGGTCATCGAGGTTGCTCCATTCCTAGACTCTGTAAGACGCGTTGCACTTGTTACAGATAAAACCGTTCCACTACGTCTTGAGTTCACAGATGGCGCGGTCTCGCTCGAAGCCGGAACCGGCGAAGAGGCGCAAGCAACCGAATCAATCGAAATAAAATTAAACGGTGAAGCGATATCGATCGCCTTCAACCCAACCTTCTTAGCTGAGGGCTTACAAGCCGTCGGTACAGCCTTTGTACAAATCTCATTCACCGGCTCTAACAAGCCAGCAATCTTGATGGGTAAGGCCGAGCGCGATAGCGCAGCGATCGAAAGTTATCGCTACCTATTGATGCCAATGCGTTACGCCTCTTAAAGAGGGTCAAAGAACCCCCAGATGCGCGTTACGAAACTAGCGCTGACAAACTTTCGCTCCTATAAAAACTTAGAGCTTGAGTTTGCAGCAGGGCCCACAACCTTTATCGGCAACAACGGCGCCGGCAAGACAAATATCGCCGAAGCCCTTATTTACCTAAGCTTTCTCTCATCCCACCGCGTATCGCAGAACCAACCACTGTTATCACTAGGTTCAGATCAAGCGATCATCCGAGCAGAGATAGAGCGAGACAACCGAACACTGCAGGTAGACCTTGAAATCAACGCCACCAAAGCTAACCGCGCACGCCTTAATCAAAACCCAACAAAGTCACAGAGAGAGATTCTCGGCGCACTTCAAGTTATCTACTTCTCACCGGAGGATTTAGATTTAGTACGAGGCGAGCCAACCCATCGCCGCGACTTCTTAGACAAGCTTTTAATTACACGAACCCCTCGATTAGCTGGTGTGATTTCAGATTATGAAAGAGTTGTAAGACAGCGCAACACACTTTTAAAAACCCGTGCCCCAGAAACATCGCTCGCACCATGGACCGAACAGCTCATTACATACGGATCACAACTTTCTGCAGAGCGCATGGCGCTCGTCGAAGCGCTTAACCCTTACGTCAGCGCAAACTACAAGAACTTAAATGAGGTCAAAGAGGCGAGCATCTCCTACAAGTCTTCGACGGAGGGCTTAACTACAAGTGTTGAAGAGAACGCAGCGCTACTTGCTGCAAGGCAGGTCGAGGTTGCAAAGCAGGAGATAGATCGTGGCGTCTCACTTATCGGTCCACACCGTGACGATCTGCATCTACAGCTGGGTGATTTTCCAGCAAAGGGTTACGCAAGCCATGGAGAGTCCTGGTCGATGGCGATATCGCTGCGCATCGGCTCCTTCAATCTTTTAAAGTCCGAAGGCGCAGAACCTATTCTTATCCTCGACGATATCTTCGCCGAGCTCGACACCGCTCGTCGCGCGCAGCTAACCTCTGTAACCAAGATGGCAGAACAAACATTTATCACCGCAGCTGTTGAAAGTGATTTACCTGCTGAGTTACTCTCTGAAAAGTTCTACGTAACTCCGGGAGTTGTTTCAAGAGAGGCGGTGCAGTAATGGCAAAGCGCGATCTCGCACTCGACCTCTTTCGAAACTACAAAACAGGTTTTACAAAGAAGCGAAAGATCGTTGAAGAGCGCACATCTGTTGCCGGAGATCCAACACTTATTAGTGAAGTCATCACTAACCTCATCGATGAACGTGATTGGCACTTAGGAATTGCAGAAGGAACTCTCTTTACAACATGGAAAGAGATCGTCGGCGCCGATATTGCATCCCACACAACACCACTTTCGCTTTTAGAGGGCGCACTTTTAATTCAATGCTCATCAACTGCGTGGGCAACACAGCTCAAAGCGGTTGGAGATGAACTCCTGCACAGCATTCAAAAGGGCGCACCATCTGCAGGCGTGCTCTCTCTGTCATTTGTTGGCCCGCAAGCTCCATCTTGGAAGCGCGGCCTTCGAACCATCAAAAATGAGCGCGGCCCACGAGATACCTACGGCTAAAGGGCGAAATAACGCTCAAAAACCAACCTTCCTAATAGGAACCCTCAACCTTGGTGCGAAAACGCCTTATTTCCCACACCTAGCCCTTTTTATGGCTAGACGCCTCTGGCTTTCACGCTAGGATTTGGGTGTCCAACAGGGCCACAAGCCCTCCAGGGCGGTTTTACGGCCACCAACTAGATTCTTTAGAGGAGCCCCGAGTGTCGGAAAAGAGCGGCTACGACGCCAGTTCGATCACCGTACTCGAAGGCTTGGACGCCGTTCGCAAACGCCCCGGAATGTATATCGGCTCCACCGGAGAGCGCGGACTACACCACCTAGTTTATGAAGTTGTAGATAACTCCGTCGATGAAGCTCTCGCCGGTCACTGCGACGAGATCAACATAACCTTGATGGAAGATGGCAGCCTCCAAGTAATCGATAACGGTCGCGGAATCCCAGTTGATATTCACCCCGTTGAAAAAAAGCCTGCTCTTGAAGTTGTCTTAACCGTTTTGCACGCCGGCGGAAAGTTTGGCGATGGCGGTTACTCAGTATCTGGTGGACTTCACGGTGTTGGTATCTCTGTAGTTAACGCATTGAGCACAGATCTTTCAGTTGAAGTACAACGCGATGGATTCTTTTGGACACAGTCTTACAAACTTGGAGTTCCAACCGCACCGGTTAAGAAGGGCGCGGCATCGACTAAATCCGGAACCACTGTTCGCTTCTGGCCATCTGAAGAGATCTTTGAAACAACTGATTTCTCCTTTGAGATTTTATCAACACGCTTCCGCGAAATGGCCTTCCTTAACAAAGGCCTCACGCTAACCCTTACAGACCTACGCCCCGGACACGTTGACGATAAGGGTGAGCCGCTCCATGTTCGCTACAAGTACGACGGCGGAATCGCAGACTTCGTAAAGCACCTGAACTCCACACGCGGTGCTACACACAAATCTATTATTACCTTCGAAGCTGAGGACAAAAAAGCCAAACTCTCACTTGAGATAGCTATGCAGTGGAATGAAGGCTTCTCCGAATCCGTATACACATTCGCTAACACTATTCATACCCACGAGGGCGGAACCCATGAAGAGGGTTTCCGTACAGCACTCACATCGATTGTAAATAAGTTTGGTGAAGAAGCTGGTTACATCCGCAAAAAAGAGGATCGCCTCACAGGTGATGATGTACGCGAAGGCTTAACAGCGATTGTTTCTATCAAACTCGGCGAACCACAGTTTGAGGGACAGACCAAGACAAAGCTTGGCAACACCGAAGCGAAGTCCTTTACGCAAAAAGCTGTCAATGAGTTTTTAACACAGTGGTTTGAACAAAACCCACAAGAAGGAAAAGATATTGTTCGTAAAAGCATCGACGCAGCTGCAGCTCGCGTTGCTGCACGTAAAGCCCGCGATCTCTCACGTAATCGAAAAGGATTACTCGAAGGTCGCGGAATGCCCGGCAAACTTGCAGACTGTCAGTGGACGGATCCTTCCAAGTGCGAGCTCTACATCGTCGAGGGTGACTCAGCTGGCGGTTCAACAAAAGGTGGACGCGACTCACGTAACCAAGCTGTACTTCCTATCCGCGGAAAGATTCTTAACGTTGAAAAAGCACGCATCGATCGCGTACTCCAAAACAACGAGGTACAAGCGCTCATAACAGCGCTAGGCACTGGTATTCACGATGACTTTGATGTTGAGAAGCTTCGCTATCACAAGATTATTTTGATGGCAGATGCTGATGTTGATGGTCAGCACATCCGCACACTTCTTCTTACGTTGTTGTTCCGATTTATGCGCCCACTTATCGAAAACGGTTTTGTTTACTTAGCTCAACCACCTTTGTACAAATTAAAGTGGGGCGGCAAGGATGCTGTCGAGTACGCATTTAGCGATAAAGAGCGCGACGGAATGATCAAGATCGGAATCGATGCAGGTAAGCGTCTTCCAAAGGATGACGGTATTCAGCGCTTTAAAGGTCTTGGTGAGATGCCAGCTAAAGAGTTGTGGGATACAACAATGGATCCAGAACACCGCGTGCTCATCAAAGTAACTCTTGAGGATGCATCGGCTGCAGATGATCTCTTCTCAGTTCTTATGGGCGAAGATGTAGAACAACGCCGTTCATTTATTCAACGCAACGCTAAAGATGTTAGATTCTTGGATATTTAAATGGCTGACAAAGAGAACGAGAATATCGACCGCACCGGTATGGCTAACCCAGGTGATGACTTCGACCGTATCGAAACAGTTGACCTACAAGTTGAGATGGCAAGGTCATACCTTGACTACGCCATGTCGGTTATCGTCGGCCGTGCGTTGCCAGATGTACGCGATGGTTTAAAGCCTGTACACCGCCGCGTTTTGTACGCGATGTTTGATGCTGGTTACCGACCAGATAAGGGTTACTACAAATCTTCTCGCATCGTCGGTGATGTTATGGGTAACTACCATCCGCACGGTGACACAGCTATTTATGACACCGTTGTCCGTTTAGCGCAGCCTTGGTCACTTCGTTATCCACTAGTAGATGGAAATGGAAACTTCGGATCCCCCGGCAACGATCCAGCTGCTGCGATGCGTTACACCGAAGCGCGTCTTTCACCTATCGCGATGGAGATGATGCGCGATATCGATGAAGACACAGTTAACTTCTCTCCAAACTACGACGGTCGCTCACAAGAGCCAGATGTATTGCCTTCACGTTTTCCAAACCTTCTCGTTAACGGATCAGCTGGAATTGCAGTTGGAATGGCTACAAATATTCCACCTCACAACCTTCGTGAAATTACCGAAGGTGTTATCTGGGCGCTTAACCATCCAGATGCAAAGCCAGAGGAGCTACTAGGCGAACTTCTTAAGATTGTTAAAGGCCCAGACTTTCCAACAAAGGCGCTCATCGTTGGCCGTGGTGGAATCGAAGACGCTTACCGAACAGGTCGTGGCTCGGTCACTATGCGTGCCGTCGTTAACGTTGAAGAGATCAATAAGCGAACATGTCTTGTAGTTACAGAGCTTCCATACCAAGTTAACCCAGACAACCTTGCCCTTAAGATCGCCGAGCTCGTTAAGGATGGCAAGATCAAGGGCATCGCAGATGTTCGCGATGAGGGTAATGAGCGCTTAGGTCAGCGCCTTGTCATCGTTCTTCAAAACTCTGCAATTCCAAAGGTCGTTCTAAACAACCTCTACAAGCAGACACAGCTTCAAGACACCTTTGGCGCAAACATGTTGGCACTAGTCGATGGTGTTCCACGCACATTGCGACTCGATGAGTTTATTAAGTACTACATCGAGCACCAGGTCGAAGTCATCGTTCGCCGCACTAAGTACCGTTTAGCTGAAAAGGAAAAGCGCGCACATATCTTGCAGGGCTACCTCAAAGCCCTCGATGCACTCGATGCTGTGATTGCACTTATCCGCGCATCCACAACACCTGAGGAAGCCCGCACCGGCTTAATGAAGCTGCTTAACGTTGATGAGATTCAAGCTAACGCGATCTTGGATATGCAGCTTCGCCGTATCGCAGCTCTTGAGCGTCAGAAGATCAACGATGAGTACGAAGGCTTGATGGCAGATATCGTCGAACTCAACGCAATCCTTGCAAGTGAGTCAAAGCAGCGCGAAATAATCGTCTCAGAGCTCACCGATCTAGTTACTAAGTACGGAGATGACCGTCGTACACAGATCGTTGCAAGCGAAGGCGACTTCTCAGCTGAAGATTTGATTCCAGAGCAAGATGTTGTTGTCACTATTACCAACGGCGGTTACTCAAAGCGCACCAACGCAGATCTCTATAAATCACAGCGCCGCGGTGGCCGCGGAGTAAAGGGTGCAGCGCTTAAGCAGGATGACGTCGTTGATCACTTCTTCGTTGCAAGCACACACGACTGGCTACTCTTCTTTACAAACCAAGGACGCGTCTATCGCTCTAAGGTTCACGAACTTCCAGATGCAGGACGCGATGCACGTGGTCAACACGTTGCAAACCTCATGGCCTTTAAGCCAGATGAAAAGATCGCAGAGGTCTTGTCATTTAAGGATTACAACGTCTCCCCATTCTTAGTTCTTGCAACTAAAGGTGGACTTGTTAAGAAGTCACCACTTGCTGAGTACGACTCACCACGCACCGGTGGATTAATTGCTATCGCATTAAAGCCAGGGGATGAGGTTGTCTCTGCAGCCCTTGTTAATCAAGGAGATGAACTTCTACTAGTTTCACGTAAGGCGATGTCACTTCGCTTTGCAGTAGATGATGATTCACTGCGACCAATGGGTCGATCAACTAGCGGTGTTATCGGAATGAAGTTCCGTGCAGGCGATGAACTCCTCACTATGGCGCGAGTTGACTCTGCTAACTCACAATCATTTGTCTTTACCGCAACCGATGGTGGTTACGGAAAGAAAACTCCTATCGATGAGTACCGCTTGCAGGGCCGCGGAGGCATCGGTATAAAAGCTGCAAAGATAGATGAAGACTCACGTGGATCATTAGTGAGCGCACTTGTTATTACCGATGCGGATGAAGTTCTTGCAATTACATCCGCCGGTACGGTCATGCGAACAGCAGCCTCAGAGGTGCGCCAAACAGGTCGTGACTCAATGGGTGTTCGCTTGGTCAACCTCGATGAAGGCGTCTCACTTCTCTCTGTCACACAGAACCCGGAAGATGAGATTTCGGCAAAAGACCGCTAGCATCTGCCACCTGAGTACGCGGTAGACGGTTTTGGTCTCTTGAAGAAGTTCAAGTAACCTAGCCCTTCTGCAAATGGAAGCGATTTCATCTGCGGGCCTATAGCTCAGCCTGGTTAGAGCGCTTCCCTGATAAGGAAGAGGTCGATGGTTCAAGTCCATCTAGGCCCACCCGTTCTAACTACGGGGACTTAGCTCAATTGGTAGAGCACCGCCTTTGCAAGGCGGGGGTTAGGGGTTCGATTCCCCTAGTCTCCACATGACATCAACAGCGACCCTTCATACATCACTCGGTGACATCGTTATCGAGCTCTTCCCAAACCACGCACCAAAGACAGTTGCAAACTTTGTTGAGCTAGCAACCGGTGCGAAAGAGTGGACAGATCCTCGCGACGGCAAGAAGAGCACTGCGAAGTTGTATGACGGAACAATCTTTCACCGCGTCATCAGCGGCTTCATGATTCAAGGTGGAGATCCTCTTGGTAAAGGCTTTGGCGGACCTGGTTACCAGTTCGCAGATGAGTTCCACGGCGAGCTTCAATTTGATAAGCCATACATCCTTGCGATGGCTAACTCAGGCCCTGGCACTAACGGCTCACAGTTCTTTATTACAGTTGCTCCAACTGCGTGGTTAAACCGCAAGCACACCATCTTTGGTGAGGTTAAGGATGCTGCCTCACAGGCGGTTGTAGACAAGATCGGTTCAACTCCAACAGGTGCACAAGATGTTCCTGTTACGCCAGTTGTAATCAATAGCGTCACAATCGCCTAACCACCTCGCTTATGTTTACAACTAAGCGCTCTGCAACAATCTCACTAATTACAGTTATCTGTGGCGCCTACCTTGTGCAGCAGTTTGATCCAACACTCCAAAATAAGCTCTCACTCTTTAACGGCCCATACAACGGCGAAGGCATCGCAGCTGGTCAGTGGTGGCGCTTCTTTACCGTCGCCTTAACCCATGGTGGCCTCATGCACCTTGGCTTTAACATGTTGGCACTTCACGCACTCGGCACACCTCTCGAGGCGATTCTTGGAAAGGGACGCTTCCTAGCAATCTTTCTTATCTCCCTACTTTCCGGATCCATCGCATCGATCTACTTCAGCACAGTTGATTACAACTCCGTTGGTGCATCAGGCGCAGTCTTTGGCCTCTTCGGTGCATTCATCGTTTTAAATAAGCGCATCGGTGAGAGCGCCCGCGAGATCTATGTAATTATCGGATTGAACTTCGCACTGGGCTTCCTGCTGGGGGGCGTGGACTGGAGAGCCCACCTTGGAGGCCTCATTGGAGGGTATGTAGCGACCCTGGTGATGAGCCGAATTACACGGTTGTAACTCGTCCCCATTGTGGATGGGGCCTGTGGATAACCTACGAGCCCTTAACGTTTCGCAGTAGCACCTGAGCAACATCGAGAACCTGCACATCTGACTCACGCGCAACCATTCCATCGCCGATCATGATGCGACAGAAGGGACAGCCAACTGCAACCTCATCAACACCAGTTGATATCGCTTCATCAACACGGTTTAAGTTAATGCGGGTTCCAATCTTCTCCTCCATCCACATACGGCTTCCACCGCCACCACAACAAAATGAGCGCTCTTGGTTACGTGGCATCTCTTCAATGTCACAACCAGATGCTTCAAGTAGCTCGCGTGGTGGTGCGTAGATCTGATTGTGACGACCTAGGTAACAAGGATCGTGGAATGTAATCTTCTGATCAGCTTTATGAGGACTTGTCTTTAACTTGCCCTCTTTAACCAAGGTATTGAGAAGCTGCGTGTGGTGCAGCATCTCTAACTCATAACCACTCTGCGCATAGTCACGGCCGATAGTTGTAAAGCAGTGAGGGCAGGTAACAACAACCTTCTTCTTACCCTTTGGCCGATCACCAAAGGTCTCCTTAAAGGTCTCAATATTTTCAGCAGAAAGAATCTGGTAGAGGAACTCATTACCTGCGCGACGTGCAGAGTCACCTGTACAAGTCTCGCGCTTTCCAAGAACTGCAAAGGTAACTCCGGCCATATGTAGTAACTCTGCGACAGCCTTTGTAGTCTTCTTTGCGCGATCCTCATACGCACCGGCGCAACCAACCCAGAACAGGTACTCAACATCCTCAGGTAGTTCGCCGCTGACAACGTTGACGGGGAAGTCGCACTCGGCGATCCACCCTTCACGATCAGCCTTATTTGCACCCCATGGGTTGCCAGCTTTTTCTAAGTTACGGAAGGTTCCACCAAGCTCTGCAGGAAACTCTGACTCAACTAAAACTTGGAAACGTCGCATATTTACAACGTGATCGATATGTTCGATATCGACAGGGCACTCCTCAACACAAGCACCGCACGTTGTACATGACCACAAAACATCGAGCTCGATAGGGCCTAATTCGCCAACCAGGGCTTCACTTTCAACAACCTTTGCCATTGCGTGATCGCGCATCGCCATTATCAAAAGCTTTGGCGAGAGAGGCTTATCTGTATGCCATGCAGGGCACTGTGATTGGCAGCGACCGCACTCGGTGCAGCTGGTCATATCCAGCAGACCCTTCCAGGAGATATCGCCGCGGTTACCTAAACCAAAGACATCATCCTCAGCGGGATCCTCAAAGTTAACCGGCTTACCCTTTGAAAGCATTTCTGGAAGTGCGCCGAGAGAATTACGACCATCGCTGTTGCGCTTGTAATAAATATTGAAGAAGGCAAGGAAGCGGTGCCATGCGATACCCATTGTTAAGTTGGTTGCAATAACGATAAACCACGTCATGGAGACAATAATCTTTGCTGCAGCAACCCACACGATCGCGCTTTCAAGTGCGGCGGTGCTCATGCCATTAAATGCAAGAACAGCTGGCCAAGAGATCGCGTAATGCAAGGACCAAGAGGTCTCACCAGCGAGAGCGCCCTCTAAACCACGAAGCGCAATCACACAGAAGACAACTGCCAAGATTGTTGCTTCAACATAATATGCGCGCCCCATTCGAGAGCCCGAGAAACGGTTGAGCATACGAAAACGTGTAACTTGGCGAATACCAATTAGGGTCACGATGCCAATACCGGTAAGCGCTGCAACAACTTCAGCGAAGAGTTCGTAAACAACCCAGTGACCAATAAGAGGTAGAGCAAAATCAGGTTTGAGTAGTTGACCGTACGCCGTTACTAAAGTTCCAAAGAGCGCACCAAAACCGATCATCACAAACCAGTGCGCAATACCTGTACCGGTGAAGTTGAGCATCTTGGTGTGGCCAAGAACCTCCTTCAACATATTTTTAAAGCGCGCACCACGAGCGCCGCTTCGCGTTGGATCTGGCTGGCCTTTCTTATAGATACCGATCAGCTGGCGCACTCGAATGCTGAGCAAGATGATGGCGAAGAGGGTTATCCCGTAGGAGATGGCAGCAAGGGCTAGGCGCATACCCACGAGGTTACAGGCGGGCGGGAATAGATTCTGGTTTGCCGCCGTTATACGGGTGTATTGAAACCTGAGTCGCCTCGGCTCAATCTTTTGGGTAGGATCGACTCAGGTTCAAACGCCTCAACCCCAGACCGGGCTTGAGAGATGAGCATTAAAGAAGGAGTAACACAATGGCTAGAGCAGTCGGAATCGACCTCGGAACTACAAATAGCTGCGTATCAGTACTCGAAGGCGGAGAGCCAACGGTTATCGCTAACGCAGAAGGTGCACGCACGACCCCATCGATCGTCGCATTCGCTAAGAATGGCGAGGTCCTGGTCGGTGAAGTCGCAAAGCGCCAATCTGTAACAAATGTTGAACGCACTATCCGCTCAGTAAAGCGTCATATGGGCACTAACTGGACGATGGATATCGACGGCAAGAAGTACACACCGCAGGAAATCTCTGCACGTATTCTTCAAAAGCTAAAGCGCGATGCTGAGGCATACCTTGGAGAAACAGTCACAGATGCTGTTATTACCGTTCCTGCGTACTTCTCTGACGCAGAGCGTCAAGCAACAAAGGAAGCTGGTGAGATCGCTGGCCTTAACGTTCTTCGCATTATCAACGAACCAACTGCAGCAGCGCTCGCATACGGGCTTGATAAAGCAGATCAAGAACAAACAATTCTTGTATTCGACTTAGGTGGTGGAACATTTGACGTTTCACTTCTTGAAATCGGCGACGGCGTTGTTGAAGTTAAAGCAACAGCTGGTGACAACCACCTCGGTGGAGATGATTGGGATCAAGCACTCGTTGATCACTTAGTACAGACATTTGGTTCAAAGAACGGAATCGATCTAACTAAGGACAAGATGGCGATGCAGCGCGTTCGTGAAGCAGCTGAAAAAGCGAAGATCGAGCTCTCATCATCACAACAGGCATCGGTAAACCTTCCCTACATCACAGTTGATGCAGAGAAGAACCCGCTATTCCTTGACGAGACAATTACTCGCGCACAGTTCCAAACACTTACAGCGGATCTTCTCGATCGTTGCAAGAAGCCATTCCAGCAAGTTCTAAAGGACTCAGGAATCGCAATTGGAAAGATCAAGAGCGTTGTACTTGTTGGTGGATCAACACGTATGCCAGCTGTCGTTGACTTAGTTCGCGACTTAACCGGTGGCAAGGAACCTAACAAGGGCGTAAACCCTGACGAGGTTGTTGCAGTTGGTGCATCTCTTCAAGCCGGTGTTCTAAAGGGTGAGGTAAAGGATGTTCTCCTTCTCGATGTCACACCACTAACACTTGGTATCGAAACTAAGGGCGGTGTTATGACTCGCATGATCGAGCGAAACACAACGATCCCTACAAAGCGAAGCGAAATCTTTACAACCGCTGATGACAATCAGCCAGCCGTACAGATTCAGGTCTATCAGGGCGAGCGTGAAATGGCTGCTTATAACAAGAAGCTAGGCATGTTCGAACTCACCGGAATCGCACCTGCACCACGTGGAGTTCCACAGGTTGAGGTGACATTTGATATCGATGCGAACGGAATCGTTCACGTCTCTGCAAAGGATCTTGCAACAGGTAAGGAGCAAAGCGTCACAATCAGTGGTGGTTCTGCACTATCTAAGGATGAGATTGCAAAGATGATGGCAGATGCTGAAGCTCACGCTGAAGAAGACAAGGCGCGTAAGGAAGAGGCAGAGATTCGCAATAACGGCGACTCACTCGTTTACCAAACTGAAAAGTTTATTAAGGATAACGAGGACAAGCTTTCAGAGGGTGAAGCACTTGAGAAGAAGACCGAGGTTGAAGCAGCACTTGTAGAGCTCAAGACCGCTCTCGGTGGAGCTAACTTCGAATCTATCAAGAGCAACACTGAAAAGGTCTCAACACTTTCTCAGGCACTCGGTGCAGCGATGTATGCAGCAGCAGGAGCGGCAGCCGGTAACGGTGAAGCAACTGAGGATGGCGTACAGGATGCTGAAGTCGTTGACGAGGGCAATTAATGTCTGAATCAACAACTAACGAAGTTGTTAAAGAGGTTGAAGTTGTAGCACCGGGTCAGGAGACTGACCCGGTTGCTGCACTTACAGCTGATCTTCAACGTTTGCAGGCAGAGTATGCAAACTACAAAAAGCGTGTGGAGCGAGATCGCTCCGTTGCGCACGACTTTGCTATCGGCGCTGTTCTTACCGATTTGCTTCCTGTACTAGATGATCTCGATCGCGCTGCAGAGCACGGTGAGTTAACCGGTGGATTTAAATCCGTTGCAGATCAAATCATTAACTCAACAACTCGGGTTGGATTAGAAAAGTACGGCGTTGCAGGCGATGCCTTTGATCCAATGATTCATGAGGCTCTTATGCATGAAACCTCTGCAGATGTTGCGGTTCCAACTGCGACAAAGATCTTGCAGCCAGGTTACAAGTTCAAAGAGCGCGTACTTCGTCCTGCTCGCGTAGCTGTTACCGATCCGGAGTAAGAAGTAAATGGCCGCTAAAGATCTCTACGAGAAGGATTTCTACAAGATCCTCGGTGTTGGCAAGAACGCCACCAACGATGAGATTAAGAAGAAGTACCGCTCTTTAGCGCGTGAACTACACCCAGATAAGACCAAGGGCGACTTGGCGATGGAGGAGAAGTTTAAAGCCGTCTCTGAGGCCTACGACATCCTCTCCGATTCAAAGAAGCGCGCAGAGTACGACGAAGCGCGCTCTCTCTTTGAACGTGGAGGTTTTCGCGCACCACAAGGCGGACAAAACTTCCAGGGTGGAGACTTCTCAGACATCTTTGGTGGCGGTAACCCTCAAGATATCTTTTCAAACCTCTTTGGTGGCGGAGCACGTCGCGGACCACGCAAAGGCCAAGATCTTCAAACAGAGTCGAGCATTACATTTAAAGAGGCGGCTTTCGGTACGACTTTAGAGCTTCGCCTTTCAACAGATGGTGGACCATCACAAAACATTACTGCGCGCGTTCCTGCAGGAGTAAATGATGGAGCAAAGATTCGCGTCAAAGGAAAAGGCGCACCAGGTGAAGCTGGACCTGGCGATCTCTTTATTCTCTTGCATGTAAAGCCTCACACTGTTTTTTCCCGTAAAGGTGAGAATATTCTGCTTAACCTTCCAGTTACCTTTGTTGAAGCAACCTTAGGCGCTGACATAAAGGTACCAACTCTTTCAGGTGATGATGTCACCGTTCGCATTGCTCCGGGTACACCTAACGGTCGCACTCTGCGCGTTAAAGGTCGCGGAGTTACTAAGGGTTCAACTACAGGAGACCTACTTGTAACTATCGATGTGCAGGTTCCGCAAAAGGTTGAGGGCAAGGCACTTGATGCACTTAAAAAGTTTGCTGAAGCTATCGATGCAGAGGATGTTCGCAAAGAGTTCAATGATCGGGCAGCCAAATGAGTAATGAACAAGTAGAACAACCAGATGATGCTGCAGCTCTCTACGTTATTTCAGTTGCGGCAGAGTTATCGGGGATGCACCCACAAACCCTGCGCCAGTACGACCGCATGGGTTTGGTTTCACCAGATCGCACAGTAGGTCGTAACCGCCGCTACTCACTTCGAGATATCGCATCCCTTCGGACTATTCAAAAATTAGTTGGCGAAGGAATTAACCATGCAGGAATTAAACGGATTATCGAACTTGAATCCGCCATGGCTAATATGGCAATCGAGGTAGCAAAGCTTCGCGTGGAAGTCGATGCGCTACTGACGGAAAACCCTCCAAAAGGCCTTGTTTTAAAGAAGAAACAGCAGGTTATCGTCTACAAGGAAAACGAGTAGGCTCGCCCCCATGAGCGCACGCGATAAGTTAAAGAGCGAGATTGTTAGTAAAGCTGTTGTACACGGCAAAGTTATTTTGTCATCTGGCAAAGAGGCTGATTACTACGTAGATCTTCGTCGCGTAACCCTTGACCACGTAGCAGCGCCACTTGTCGGTGAGGTCATGCTCGAGCTCACAAAGGATTTAGATTACGAAGCCGTTGGTGGATTAACACTCGGTGCAGACCCTGTTGCAACAGCGATGATGCATGTTGCTGCAAGCAAGGGACAGGCACTTGATTCATTCGTTGTTCGTAAAGCAGAGAAAGCGCACGGATTACAACGCCGTATCGAAGGACCAGATGTTGTTGGTAAACGCGTGCTTGCAGTTGAAGATACTTCAACAACAGGTGGTTCAGTTCTAACCGCAGTTGAGGCGCTACAAGAGGCTGGTGCGATCGTTGTTGGTGTCGCAGTGATTGTTGAACGTGGAGCAGAGCCAAAGATTAAGGAAGCAGGTTTTGAGTACCGCGCCGCCTTCCAGTTAGCAGACCTAGGTCTTTAACTCTTAACTCAGGTGTTTGCGGGTTCGCCATTCACGGAAAGCCTCTATCAAAAGAGGGATCAAACTAATAAAGATAATCAATCCGATTATTGGCAGCAGATACTTATCAACTGAGCCGCTTACCTTTTCACCTAAGAAGTAACCAGCGATAATCAATCCATCTGTCCAGATAACTGCACCGATAACGTTCCAGAAGAAAAAACGCTTTGCAGGGATATGTACAACGCCGCACATTGGATTAATGAGTGTGCGAACAAAGGGAACAAAACGCGCCAAGATAATCGCTTTACCTTCGCCGTATTTGCGTAACCACTTCTCAGTTGCTAGTACGCGATCGTGATTAAAGAACCTTCCATCGGGACGATCAAATAACTTGCGCCCATACTTTGCACCGATCCAGTGACCAAGCTGCGAACCAACAATCGCAGCTAGCGGTGCACCGATAAGCAGACCGGTAAGTGATAGCTGCACACCATCAAAGACATTTGCTGCAGCCGTTGAGGCACCGATTCCGGCAAGGAAGAGCAGAGAGTCTCCGGGAAAGACCAAACCGATCAGCAGCCCTGTTTCCATAAAGAGGATGACAAGGATTCCAACCAACCCAAGGGTGGTGATGATCGAGTGAGCGTCTAATGGGTTCATAGAGGGGCAACGATAGCCCCGCCCTCAGCCGTTGGCTCGAGAATGCCCTCTGTGTAATAAATAGGTATAACGCTCAAATTTGGGGTTTAACCCCTCTCTATGCGTAAACTCTCGCTCACTCTTAGGTCCCGAAATAGCTCAGGGCCCCTGACTCTCCAACGGAGGAGACCCAATGCGAGCATCTGCTGCTCTTACAAACGTGCAAGTAACTGGCACAAATCTCAACATCACCTACATCATCCTCGCTATATCGCTAGCGGCTTTGGCTATCGCATTTGTTTTGCGCGCCCAGGTTCTTGCGGCAAACGAGGGCACTGAGAAGATGAAGGAGATCGCTGCCGCAGTACAGGAAGGCGCCGCCGCATACCTAGCGCGCCAGTTCCGAACACTTTCCTACTTTGTCGGAATTGTCTTCTTCCTTCTCTTAGCACTTCCTGCGGACACGATGTCTATCCGCATTGGTCGCTCAGTCTTCTTCCTACTTGGCGCAGGTTTCTCTGCACTCGTTGGATATAACGGTATGTGGCTAGCAGTTCGCGCAAATGTTCGCGTTGCAGAAGCCGCCCGTCAAAAGGATGCAGAGAAAGCGGTAAAGATCGCATTCCGCACCGGTGGCGTTGTTGGTATGACAACAGTTGGTCTTGGACTCGTTGGTGCATCACTTGTTGTGATTCTCTACCGCGAGAACGCTCCAACAGTTCTTGAAGGCTTTGGTTTCGGTGCAGCGATGCTTGCGATGTTTATGCGCGTCGGTGGCGGAATCTTTACAAAGGCAGCAGATGTCGGAGCTGACCTTGTTGGTAAGGTTGAAAAGAATATTCCTGAAGATGACCCACGTAACGCTGCAACTATCGCAGACAACGTTGGTGACAACGTTGGTGACTGCGCCGGTATGGCAGCTGACCTGTTCGAGTCATACGCAGTAACACTCGTTGCAGCACTTATCTTAGGTAAGGCAGCTTTCGGTAACGAAGGTCTTATCTATCCACTTATCGTTCCAGCTATCGGAATCGTGACAGCTGTAATCGGAATCTTCTTAACAAAGATGCGTTCAACAGATAAGTCAGCTATGAGCGCGATTAACCGCTCATTCTTCCTATCAGCGATTATCTCTGCAGGACTTACAGGTCTAGCAACATTTACTTACCTTCCTGCAAAGTTTGATCTTCTCACTAACTTCTCACCAGATGTTCTTGCAGATGCAGGAAACATAAATCCTCGTGTACTTGCATTTGGTGCCGTTCTTATCGGTATCGCTTTAGCTGCAGCTATTCAGCTTCTTACCGGCTTCTTTACAGAGGTTGGAAAGCGCCCAGTAAACGATGTTTCAGCATCCTCACAAACAGGTGCAGCAACAGTGATTTTGGCTGGTATTTCAGTAGGTTTTGAGTCTGCTGTTTACTCAGCGATTCTTATCGCAGGAGCTGTATTTGGTGCCTTCTTGCTCGGTGGAGGATCAATCGTTCTCTCACTCTTTGCAATCGCAATCGCAGGTACAGGTCTTCTTACAACAGTCGGCGTCATCGTTGCGATGGATACATTCGGTCCAATCTCAGATAACGCTCAAGGCATCGCAGAGATGTCAGGAGATGTTAAGGGAGAAGGCGCACAGATCCTTACCTCACTCGACGCTGTTGGAAACACAACAAAGGCGATTACTAAGGGAATTGCAATCGCAACCGCGGTCCTTGCAGCAACAGCACTCTTTGGTGCATTTACAGATGCGATCAAAGAGGCAGTTGTTAAATCCGTTGGTGAAGGACAAGATGTTGCACTTCAGTTCCAAGGCGTACTCGATGTTGCAGATCCACGTAACCTCGTTGGTTTGATTATCGGTGCAGCGGTTGTATTCCTCTTCTCAGGACTTGCAATCAACGCAGTATCACGCGCAGCTGGTGCTGTTGTGATGGAGGTTCGTAATCAGTTCAAGATGCACCCAGGAATCATGAACGGAACAGAGAAGCCAGAGTACGGTCGCGTCGTCGATATCTGTACTCGCGACTCACTCCGCGAACTTGCTACCCCTGGTCTTCTTGCAGTGATGGCACCTATCGCAGTTGGCTTTGGTCTCGGTGTTGGTGCACTCGGTGCATACCTTGCCGGTGCAATCGGAACCGGAACTTTGATGGCTGTATTCCTTTCAAACTCTGGCGGTGCGTGGGATAACGCAAAGAAGATGGTTGAAGATGGAAACTACGGCGGTAAGGGCTCAGATGCTCACGCTGCAACAATCATCGGTGACACCGTTGGAGATCCATTTAAGGACACAGCAGGCCCTGCAATTAACCCACTTATCAAGGTGATGAACCTTGTTGGACTTTTAATTACTCCAGCGATTGTTGGCTTTGCACTTCCTGCACAGTCATCGACCTCATACCTCATCGCAGCGGTTGCAACACTTCTGATTATTGGAGCGTTAATTCGCAACCGTCGTCAATCAACAAACATCGAGTACTAAGAGTTAGCTCTTCCCCTACACGATGGCTAAAGACCTTAAGAAGCTGGTAATTGTTGAGTCACCAGCGAAAGCTCGCAAAATTGGCGGCTACCTCGGCGATGGTTACATCGTCGAGGCTAGCGTCGGCCATATCCGCGATCTTCCTCAGCGCGCAGCCGATATCCCAAAGGATGTAAAGAAGCTCGCATGGTCTAAAGAGGGCGTCGATATCGAAAATGATTTCGCTCCTCTATACGTCATCAACCCAGATAAAAAAGCGAAGGTCTCTGAGCTCAAAGAGCTCATGAAGGGCGCCGACGAACTTCTTCTGGCAACGGATGAGGACCGCGAAGGCGAAGCAATCGCTTGGCACTTAGTTGAGGTTTTGCAGCCAAAGATCCCTATTAAGCGAATGGTATTTAACGAGATTACAAAAGAGGCTATCGAGCAAGCGGTTGTAAATACACGAGACCTTGATTACCACCTCATCGACGCACAAGAGACACGTCGCGTTCTCGACCGCTTATACGGCTATCGACTCTCACCAGTTCTCTGGAAGAAAGTTATGCCGCGCATCTCTGCAGGTCGCGTGCAATCAGTAGCCACACGTTTAATCGTTGAAAAAGAGCGCGAACGCATGGCCTTTATCTCCTCCTCTTGGTGGGATCTCAACGCGAAGTGTGAGCTTGGTTTTACCGCCCGACTTCTCTCTGTTGAGGGCAAGAAGGTTGCATCCACATCAGACTTCGGTGCAGATGGCGCTGTAAAAGAGAAGTCACTAGAAAACATTCTGCTTCTCGATGAAACTAGCGCGCGCTCACTTGTGGACTCACTTAAATCAACACCGTTGACCGTTAAGTCGATGGAGGAGTCTCCTCGTACCGAACGTCCAAAGCCACCCTTTACAACATCGACAATGCAGCAAGACGCTGGTTCTCGTCTTGGTTGGGGCGCGCAGATCACGATGCGTATCGCACAGCGTTTGTATGAAAACGGTTACATCACCTACATGCGTACCGACTCTATTAACCTTTCAGATCAAGCGATTAACGCAGCGCGCGCAGCAGCCAAAGCTTTATACGGCGCAGACCATGTCTATGAAACAGCACGTCTGTACCAAGGAAAATCAAAGAACGCACAGGAAGCCCATGAGGCGATTCGCCCAGCAGGAGATGTCTTTAAGACACCAGGCGAGCTTGCACCAGAGCTATCCCGAGATGAGTTTGCACTCTATGACTTAATTTGGAAGCGCACAGTCGCATCCCAAATGGCTGATGCTAAGAAGATGCAGATGCGCGTTGACTTCGATGCAAAGACATCAGATGGCAAAGCAACTATCTTCCGCGCAAACGGTTCAGTTATTACCTTCCCAGGCTTTCTTGCAGCATACGATGACATCGTCGATGAGAACGCAAAGGTTGATGAAGAGGCAACAGATAAGCGTCTTCCAGCGATGAGCGTTGGTCAATCTATTAAGGTCGATGAGTACGACTGCGAAGGCCACGATACAAAACCTCCTGCACGTTATACAGAGCCAACTCTTGTAAAGCGCCTTGAAGAGCTTGGCATCGGCCGCCCTTCAACATTCGCATCGATTATTCAAACTATTCAAGATCGCGGATACGTTAACAAGCGCGGTCGCGCCCTTGTTCCAACATTCTTGGCGTTCTCTGTAACAGGATTGCTTGAAACCCACTTTACAAAGCTTGTTGATTACGACTTCACAGCATCGATGGAGGAAGATCTCGACAAGATCGCATCCGGAGAAGCAGAGCGCGTTGATTGGCTACGCGACTTCTACTACGGCGTTGATGGACAACCAGGACTTAACGAGCTTGCACTAGACCTGGGAACAATCGATGCACGTGCTACAAACACGATGAACCTTTCCGACACTATCGAAATACGTGTAGGCCGTTACGGTGCATACCTTCAAGAGAATCTGCCTGATGAAGATCGCAAACTTGCAAACATCCCTGAAGGATTAGCACCGGATGAGTTAACACTTGCAAAGGCGATCGAACTCCTTGCCGCTCCATCTGGTGAGCGCGAACTCGGCATCGATCCACAAACTGGTCTTGAGGTAATTGCAAAATCTGGACGCTTTGGTCCATACGTCACCGAAGTCTTCCCAGAGGTTGTCCTAGAAGAAGGTGCAAAGAAGCCCCGTAAGAAAAAGGATGCACCAAAGCCAAAGACAGCATCTCTTCTCTCAACGATGAACTTAGACACCATCACACTCGATGATGCGCTTCAACTTCTCTCACTTCCACGCACACTTGGAACAAACTCTGCGGGCGAAGAGATCACCGTACAAAACGGCCGTTACGGCCCTTACTTAAAGGCCGGTGTTGATTCACGCACGCTTACAAGTGAAGAACAGCTCTTCTCAATCTCACTCGATGAAGCACTTGAGATCTACTCAAAGCCAAAGGAGCGCCGTCGCGGCGTTGCAAAGCCACCTCTTAAGGAGCTTGGTGCAGATCCTGCAACAGAAAAACAGGTAATCGTTAAGGATGGCCGCTTTGGTATGTACGTCACCGATGGAGAGACAAATGCAACCCTTCGTCGTGGTGACACATTAGAGGCACTCACACTTGAGCGAGCACTAGAACTCCTTGCAGGCCGCCGCGCATGGGAGGCCGAGAACGGACCATCACCTAAGAAGTCACGTAAGAAAGCTGCAAAGGCTAAAGCTGGTGCTAGCGTACCAACTCTGACAAAGAACACCGTAAAGAAAGCCGCGGCCAAGAAGGTTGCCAAAAAATCGGCTAGCGGAAAAGCAAAGCCCGCCGCCGAATAAAACCTCGAATTTCACTCAAAGTTACCTATAAATCACGGTTCATCAGTATTGACATCCCCCATGCCCCCATATACGCTAATCCACATAGCAGAATATAGTTTCCACAATGTGGAATAATAGATGGGGAAGAAAATGGCCAAAATCGCCTTCATCGGCCTTGGGATTATGGGCAAGCCGATGGCACTTAACCTACTTAAGGCTGGCCATTTAGTAACCGTAAATAGCCGCAGCACAAAAGCTTACGAGGAGTTTGATAAGGCTGGGGCAAAGACGGCAACGACGGTTAAAGATGCAGTTGCTGACGCTGATTACATAATTACGATGGTTCCTGACTCCTTAGATGTTGAAGCAGTCGCACTCGGTGAAGATGGAATTTATGCGCATGCAAAGAAAGGCGCACTTCATATTGACTGTTCCTCAATTCGCCCAGCAACATCCCAAGGACTCGCCTCTGCTGCTAAAGAAATGAACGTTCGCACTATTGATGCGCCAGTAAGTGGCGGAGAGATCGGGGCGATTGAAGGAACTCTTTCAATAATGATTGGTGGAGATTCAAAGGATGTACAAGAGGCAACCCCAATCCTTGAAGCAATGGGAAAGACGATTGTTCATGTTGGACCATCAGGCTCTGGCCAAACTGTAAAAGCTGCAAACCAACTTATTGTTGCTGGGACGATTCAATTAGTCTCTGAATCAATTGTTTTCTTAGAGGCACATGGTGTTGATACAGAAGCTGCTGTAAAGGTTCTTGCGGGTGGCTTGGCGGGCAACGCAATCCTCAATCGCAAAGCTGAGAAGATGCTCAAGCGCGATTTCACCCCAGGATTTCGTGTTGAACTTCACCATAAAGATTTAGGAATTGTTACCGCTGCTGCGCGTGAAGCCGGTGTTGTAATTCCACTTGGCGCTTTGGTTGCCCAGTTAATGGGCTCTCTCAAAGCTCAAGGAGATGGACACCTTGATCATTCAGCACTTCTTAAACTTGTCGAACAACTTTCAGGAAGAAACTAAGGAGCAGGCCATGGCAAAGATGCGTGCAGTAGATGCGGCAGTTCTAATTATGAAGCGCGAAGGTGTTGATACTGCCTTTGGTGTCCCTGGCGCTGCAATTAACCCGCTGTACTCAGCCATGAAAAAGGATGGCAGCATCCGCCATATATTGGCTCGCCATGTTGAAGGTGCTAGTCACATGGCAGAGGGATATACACGCGCAACAGCAGGAAATATTGGCGTTTGCATCGGAACATCTGGTCCTGGTGGAACAGACATGATTACAGGGCTGTACTCAGCGGCAGCGGATTCAATTCCGATTCTTTGCCTAGTAGGTCAAGCCCCAATAGCGAAGCTACATAAAGAGGATTTTCAAGCGGTAAATATCTCCGCGATTTCAGCGCCTTTAACAAAGATGTCTGTAACCGTGATGGAAGGTGCACAACTACCAGGAACTCTTCAAAAAGCTTTCCAGCTGATGCGCTCTGGTCGTCCGGGCCCAGTTCTAATTGATTTACCAATCGATGTACAACTAACCGAAATTGAATTTGATATTGACACATACGTTCCACTCGCGGTCGATAAACCATCCGCTACACCTGCCCAAGCGATAAAAGCACTTGAAATGCTAAATGCATCTGAAAAGCCAGTAATCATCGCTGGCGGTGGTGTTATTAACGCAGATGCATCAGATCTACTTGTAGAGCTGGCAGAAATTCTAAATATTCCAGTTATCCCAACACTTATGGGTTGGGGTGCCATCTCAGATGCGCACCCTCTTCAAGCTGGAATGGTCGGTATTCAAACATCTCAACTATATGGAAATGCTAACTACCTAGCCTCTGATTTTGTCTTTGGAATTGGAAACCGCTGGGCGAATCGTCACACAGGTACACTTGAAAAGTATCGTGCGGGACGTAAGTTTATTCACGTCGACATCGAGCCAACTCAAATTGGTCGTATCTTTGCACCAGATTTCAGTATTGTCGCAGATGCCAAATCAGCGCTCAGAGAACTTATTACCGTAGCTAAGTCCATGAAAGCTGCAGGCAAGTTAAAGGAGCGTAGCGCCTGGGTTGCCGAGTGTCAGGGACGTAAGTTAACGATGCACCGCCGTACAAACTTTGACAATGTGCCGGTAAAGCCACAACGTGTTTATCAAGAGATGAATACCTTTTTTGGTGAAGACACGATCTATGTAACAACTATCGGCCTTTCACAAATTGCAGGCGCTCAGTTTTTGCATGTTTATAAACCACGCCATTGGATTAACGCTGCACAAGCCGGCCCACTTGGCTGGACAGTCCCAGCTGCGCTAGGTGTCTCAGCGGCAAATCCAAAGGGAACCATTGTCGGCCTATCAGGTGATTACGACTTCCAGTTCCTTATTGAAGAGCTGGCTGTCGGTGCACAATTCAATCTTCCATTTATCCACGTACTAGTCAATAACTCTTACTTGGGCTTAATACGTCAAGCACAACGTGCATTTGATATGGATTATTCAGTACAGCTTGCATTTGAAAATATTAACTCCCCTGAGGTTAAGGGTTATGGTGTTGACCACATGAAGGTTGTGGAAGGCCTTGGCTGCAAAGGTATTCGAGTAACAGATCCCAACAAGATAGCTGATGGCTTTAAAGAAGCTATGGCTCTGATGGAAAAGCACAAGGTTCCTGTAGTCGTTGAAATCATCCTTGAGAAAATAACAAACATCTCCATGGGTCCAGATCTTGATTCGATGAATGAATTTGAGGAGTTAGCAACACTTCCGGAGCATGCTCCAACTGAATTTAAAACTTCTTGAATTCAGGTTGGCATGACTACGCGCATACTCATCGCTCCAGATAAATTTAAAGGATCCATTAGTGCACTCGATGTTGCTCATGCACTTGAGCGTGGCCTGAGGGGGTCTGGAGCAGAAATTGAGATAAAACCCATCGCTGATGGGGGCGATGGAACTGCAGATATATTTATTGCGCACGGATTCAAAAAAGTTGAAGTTGATGTGCTCGGTCCACTCGGAGACAAGATTCCTTCCTACTTTGCAATGCGCGATAAGACAGCGGTCGTTGAGCTTGCTAAAGCTTCAGGTCTTGCGCTTTTATCACCCGTAGAGCGCGATCCTATGCGGGCTACTTCTTACGGAACCGGTCAACTGATTGCAAAAGCTATCGACGCCGGATGCACACAGATTTTTTTAGCAATAGGTGGCAGCGCTTGTACTGACGGTGGAGCAGGAATGCTTCAAGCTCTTTCCGCACAACTACACCGAGGAGGCGCTCGAGATATCGCACGTGGTGGAGGCGCATTAGCCTCCTTAGTGCATGTCGATCTACGACAATTAGAGAAGAGAGTTGCCGAGGTCGAATTCATAGTACTTACCGATGTAGATAATCCCTTACTTGGCAAAAATGGCGCTGCAGCGGTATTTAGCCCACAGAAAGGCGCGACACCAGCGCAGGTTGTTGAGTTGGATTCAAACCTTGCTCACTTTGCACAGTTTGTAGATCCAGCAAGTGCCAACCTTCCTGGAGCCGGTGCCGCAGGTGGCGTTGGGTATGCTGCAATCGCTGTTCTGGGAGCCCAACAAAGATCTGGCATTGAGTTTGTTTCCCAGTATTTGGGTGTTACAAAAGCAATTTCTAACTGTGACATTTTAATCACAGGCGAGGGTCGTTTTGATGAGCAATCGGCGATGGGAAAAGGACCTTATTGGCTTGCTGAGTTTGCGAAAAGTGCAGGGAAGCAGGTTTTTATAGTATGTGGAACTACAACTATTTCAAAAGATAAGTTTGATCGAATTTATCAACTCATAGATTTTGAGCCTGATTTAGAAAAGTGCTACACAGACTCTGCACGAGTTCTAACAGAGATTGGTGCATCAATTGGCTCATCTCTTTTAAATGTTTAAGAGACTCTAAGCCAACCAGTTAAGACCTTCAAGAGTGTCACCTTTGGGTCGATACTCAAGGCCAATGTAACCCCGATAATCATTCTTAATAAGTGCAGCAAAAACACCAGCAAAATCGACATTTCCGGTTCCTGGTTCATTACGTCCTGGTGAATCAGCAATCTGTACGTGCTTGATGATCGAGAAGTGATTATTTATAAGCGCTATCGGATCATTTCCAGACTCGGCGTAGTGATAAACATCTGCTAATAGTCCAAGAGTTTCTGGTGTTTCAGCGTTGAGCTCGGTGACGACCTTTACCGCATCCTCTGGTGCTGCAAGTCGATACCTTGCATTTTCGCGAGGATTACACTGCTCAATAAGAATAGTAGCCCCAATCGCTTTGGCGACCTTCTCTTGTGCAAATCGAATATTTTCGCGCGCGACTTTCTCTTGCGTATCGGCACTTAAGCCTTGGATAGTATTTCCATAGAGAAGGTTAAATAGGCGAACACCCGTCTCCTTTGCAATGTGTAAAAGCACATCGCAGCTACTCCTAAAATCATCAACCTTTGTAGGATCAGAGATAAGTCCACGATCACCCTCTGGCATATTGCCTGCAGCAAAATTAAGCCCTGTTAAGTTTATTCCAGAGCTCTTAATGCTTGAAATAAAGGCTGAGACCTCTTCATCACTTGGCCTTGCGCTACTAAAGGGCCACCAAAATTCAGCCGCTTCAAAACCCGCATCAACGGCAAGCACGGCACGTTCGTTGATTGGGACCTGTGGAAATAGAAGAGAAAGGTTTGCGGTGAATTTAAGACCATCTGTGGTGTACATAGTTCTCCTACTTTTTTAGTTCTGAAACTGGCCAACCGGGGCGCGCCTTATCCAACGGGTAGGCGTAGGTGCTGATCTTGGATGTCTTAAGACCAAGATCTACAAACCCCTCAACTAGTTTGACAGCTGCACCAACGCCATCTACAACCGGCACACCTAGTTCTTTAGCCATACGAATTTGCAATCCACTCATACCTGCACAACCCAAAGTTAGAACCTCCGCTCCGGCTTCAATCGCCAATCTTCCGGCTTCAATAAAAGCTCGCTCAGTCCTCTCTTCACTCTCTTCTAGTTCAAGAACACCGAGACCGGTTGAGGTTATTGCTGCACATTTGTCCATAAGTCCTGCTAAGCGAAGACTGTCTTCAATCTGCCCTTTTGCACGGTCTAAAGTCGTTACAACTCCATACTTATGTCCAAGTAAGGAGGCCAGATGACCAGCCGCTTCGGTGATATCTACAACAGGAACATCAAGTAGTTCGCGAGCACCCTCGCGTCCATGCTCTCCAAAACCAGCCATAACAACCCCATCAAACTGACCTTTATATGTGGTTAATGAATCGAGCATTGAAGCGGCGGCGATGAAACTTTCATAAAAACCTTCGACAGAGGCCGGCCCCCATGAAGGGGTAATCGCAATGATTTCAGTGTCAGAACGTGCAGCAGCAACGGCACCAAGACGGATTGTCTCAGTCATGGATTCAGTTGTGTTGCAGTTAATTACAGCAATACGCATGACTACGCCTCTGCGCTAGCAAGTTGTGTTTTCTTGCTCTTGCGTCGGATGGCACCATCAGGACTAATGATTAACACAATCACCAACACTAGACCTAAAAGCCATGGGCGATCCTGCTGATCAAGGAATAGGAACTTTCCGCCTCCAAAGCGCAGAAGCTCCATCAGCCATGTGACACCGACGGCTCCTGCGACCGCACCCCATGCCGATGAGTACCCTCCAAGAACAAGAAAGATAAAGAAAAGGGGTTCAGAGGCAAATGAGAGATTGTTCGGATCAATAACACCGTTGTGATGTGCAAGAAGAACACCACCAAGCCCTGCGAGGAATCCACCAAATCCATATCCGTAGTAACGGACACTCATTATTGAAATTCCAAGAGACTTAGCAACCGTTTCATCTCGCCCTGCCGCCTGAACTTGCCAACCAAAGTTAGTTCGCTGCACAAAAAGCACGGCAGCTAAACCAACTACAAGTAGGAAGGTTGCATATGGCAAAGTGCTATACAAAGGAATACCACCAAGGCCTTGCGAACCACCAATTGCTTGCCAGTTTTGTGCCATTAAACTAAAACTCTGACCTATTGCAATTGTTACCGTACCAAGAAGAATTCCACTAGTTCGTTGCAGAGTGAAGGCGATGAAGAGACCACCCGCAGCACCTGCAAATCCTCCTAAAACAATTGCGACAGGAAAGGGTAAGCCCCATTGCGTTGTCGCCCAGCCGCCCATGTAACCACCGATTCCCATAAGTGATGCGTGGGCTACAGAAAACTGACCTGATAAAAGCGTCAAGTAAAGACCAAGTGTTACGAGCGCATAAGTGAAAGCGACAACAAATATATCCGCTGCATAAGGTGTCAACATATTACTAACCCACTCTCAATACTCGACCAAAGAGACCCTGTGGTCTTACCAATAAAACAACGGTCATCGCAACGAGACCAATGACGTTTTGCCACTGTGATCCAACGTAGGCAACTGTAAATGCTTCAATAACTCCAAGAGTTAAACCAACAATTGTTGCTCCACCGACGCTACCGATACCCGCAACTACAGCTACGGCAAACATCTTTAAGGAAAGAGAGTTGGCAACAAACGCGTCAGCGGTGAGTGTCATATTTCCTACAACTAACCCTCCGCAGGCTGCAATAAAGGATGCAACCACAATCGCAATCATGGTTACACGATTAGTATCTATTGCAACAACCCTTGCCATTACAGCATTTTCAGATACTGCTCGAAGAAGCATCCCCGTTTCGCTCTTTTTCAGCCAGAGAATTAACCCTCCAGCCAAAATTGTTGTGACAGCAAAGAGTAGAAGGCGTGGTCCAGTGAAGACTACGCCACCAATGACTAACGGCTCTGATGAGAAGATTGGCTCAAGGGATGGACGACCAAAGTTGATTCGCTTAGCTATGAAGTTTTCTACAACGTATGAAACCCCTAGCGTAGATACGAAGAGTGCAACAGGGTGCGCCTTATCAATGCGCTTCAGCACAAGCCAATAAATAATTAGGCCTGCTAGTGCGCCACTAAAGACTGCTATGACGACTCCAAAACCAATCGGCATATCAAAACCTGTAGTAATCAATAAGTAGGTAAAAATTGAGATCATGAATACATCCGCGTGTGCAACGTTCATGATTCCCATCACTCCAAAAATCAAGGTAAACCCAAGGGCTATGAGCACATATGTACTTCCAAGGGATAATCCTGCGAACAGGTATGAAAGAATCTCAACAACCATTTTTACGCCTTTCCTGTTCCATGTGAGCGTCCAAGCGCATCGCCCTTGCCAAGATATGCCTCACGTAGTCGTGCATCATTACGCATTTCATCAGAGGGTGCATGTGCAATAACTGTTCCGTGTTCAAGCAGATACGCATCAGAAGCTAGTTCAAGTGCAATAGATGTATCTTGTTCAACAAGCAGAACAGAGACTGAATTACGGGAGAATACATCTTTCATTACACCAAAAATCTTGCGAACGAGAAGAGGTGCTAGCCCCATCGAAGGTTCATCGATGAGAAGAATCTTTGGGCTCATAAGAAGTGAACGAGCAATTGCAAGCATCTGCTGTTCACCGCCAGATAAAGTTTGTGCGCGTGAACTCTGACGCTCCTTCAAAACTGGGAAAAGTTCATAAGCCTCATCTATTGTAAATGTCGCCACATGTCCGTGTTTAGCCCGTTCATTTCCAACACGAGAACCAAGCTGCAAGTTATCGGCGACACTCATCGTTGTAAAAACACTTCGCCCCTCTGGAATCAAAACCACACCATGTTCAATGATGCGATCGCGAGTTGAGAGAGAGGAAATATCCTCCCCGTGAACACTCACCGTCCCTGGCTCGGTTTTTATGATTCCAGCCATTGCTCGAAGCGCTGATGATTTTCCAGCACCATTTGAGCCAACAAGAGTTGTGATTGTGCCTTCTTTAACCGCAAGATCCATGCTATGAACGGCTTGAATTACTCCATACTTAACATTTAATCCACGGACGTGAAGTGAATCAGTACTAGGCGCCAAGATAGATCTCCTGAACTACAGGGTTCTGTGCGATTTCAGTAGGAGTGCCGTCGGCAACTTTCTTCCCAAAATCAAGAACCACGATGTGGTCGCTCACATCCATAACGAATGGAACGTTGTGTTCAATAACCATGACAGTTGTGCCGAGCCCTCTTAAATCGCCGATTAGACCAGCGAGAAGTTGGCGCTCTTGATTTGTTGCACCGGCAGTTGGCTCATCAAAAAGAATCATCTCTGGTGATGTCATCAAGGCACGGGCTACCTCTATTGTGCGTTGTGCCAAAAGTGGAAGCGTGGAACATACTCGATTAGCTGATTTGGTGAGCTTGAGACGTTCAATTAACTCATTTGCACGGGCATGTTGTTTTTTTGCTCCTGCACCATCATTTGAACGAGCGCAGATAAGCGATTCGTAAACGGTCAGATCCCGAAGCATGCGAATGTTCTGGAATGTGCGCACCATTCCAAGGCGTGCCACTTTGTGTCCTGGTTTAGAGGTGATGTCAATGCCATTAAATGTAACCGTACCGACATCCCCACGAGCAAAGCCCGTGATGCAATTGAAGAGAGTTGTCTTTCCTGCTCCGTTTGGTCCGATTAAAGAGGTTACCGAGTTGCGCGCCACCTCGAAGCTAACATCAGTAAGAGCTTTTACGCCACCGAAACTTTTTGAGACACCTTGGATAGACAACAAGGTATCTCCCCCCGCCGAAGCGGAGGGAGATACACGAGCTGAATTGCTTGTATTTGTCACTACTTAACCTTGACGTAACCTGTCTTGGTTAGCTGTGTAAGGAAGTTGTCCTTAGCAATGTATGCACCCTTGTTGACTCCAGTTCCCTGTGAGAAACAAATTGATGCACAAGTAGTCTTTGTAGCCTTAATGGCTGCATTGATCTTTGCACGGTCAGTAGTAGTTCCTGCCTTCTTCATTACTTCTGCAATGAATTTAAGCGCGTCATATCCATACCCTGTATAGGTTGGATCATCAAGAGCCTTGCCATTTGCCTTCTTGTAGGCATCAACAAACTTCTTGAATGATGGAACATCCACTGTCTGTGGTGTTGCTGCAAGCAGTCCTATTGACTTTGGAGCAAGTGTGACAAGGCGAAGCGATGTCAACTGGCTAACAGGATCAAAGAACTTGCCTTTGTAACCACCGGCTGAAGCCTGTGTGATGAATGGAGCTGCATCTTCGATTGTGAAGAATGGGAATACAGCGTCATATCCACCAGAGACAATCTTTGTGATCTGTGAACCGAAGTCAGTTGTTCCCTTTGCAACACCAATTTGTTCAACAGTTACGCCAGCGTTAGTGAATGCGTTCTTCCAAGGATCTGATCGAACCCAGCTAACGTAGCCATTGTCTTGGTCGTAAACAACTGCAAACTTCTTATAACCTTTGGCGACAAGAGCCTTCATCATGTAGGTGGTTTGAAGACCAAGGTCTGCTGTCATGGTCCAGCAAAAATCCTTTGTATTGGCTGCAGCTGGAGGTCCAGACTGTGCAGAAACAATAGGAAGACTCTTTGCTGTAGCAGCTGAACATGCAGCTAAGAAGTTTGATTGGTAGGTAGGAGGGATGACGACAGGAATCGTCTTGTCATTTGCGAATGCAGTGATAAGCGAGGTTGTCTGTGCGTTATCCGATGCGTTGTCTTTTACAACTATTTCAATTTGCTTGCCAAGAACGCCACCAGCTTTATTGATTTCGTTCTGTGCAATTTTGATTCCTTCTAGGACAGATTGTCCATAGAATGCAGAACCACCGGTGATCATTTCTACAACACCGATTTTCACTGTGCCCGCTGCATTTGCTGGAGCTATAGCTGGCCCTGTAACAAGTGCACCAACTACTGCTGAAGCAAGTACAAGCTTTGCAGATGATTTCTTCATATGTATAAATCCCTTCCGAGGTTTATAGAGGTGGATTTAGTATTGACGGCAGAGATGCTCAAAGCAATAGCTTTTTAATATTTTTTTTACATAAAAAAATTAGCAACAAAAAATAAAACTCAATTAATTCGCAATGCGAAATATTAACTAGTTTTTTAAACCAATATTAAGTTTTGTTACTAACAATAAATCTTTTAAACGCCTTCCTTAGATGCTTCTTTAGAAAACTCAGTGCTTAATATGTTTGCAGACTTCAAAATACTTGATGTGTATTTGGCAATAAACGCCTTGTCTACACGTGTTTGTGGCCCACTAATAGATAGCGCAGTTGGGTTTGACATGCCCAATACGGGAACAGCAATACAGCGAACACCAAGCTCTTGCTCGCCTTCATCCATTGCGTATCCATTCTTACGGATGAGCGCCAACTCTTCTTTGAGCGCTGGCCACGTAGTAATTGTTGTCGGGGTGAACTTTGGCATTCCTGTGTGCTTAACAATTTTTTTCGCCTCGTCATCGTCAAGCTGAGACATAATTGCCTTACCTACACCACATGAGTGTGGCAATACGCGTCGCCCAACCTCGGTAAACATGCGCATGGAATGGCGCGAAGGGGATTGAGCTGTGTACACAACTAGATCACCTTCAAGAGTTGCAAGGTTTACGGTTTCACCACATTCATTTGATAGCGCAAGCAAAGTTGGTTTTGCCCATGAAGCCATTCCACGTGCGGCTGAGTCCCCTAAGTAAAGTAAACGAGAGCCCAGAGAGTAGCGACGTGAATCGTTCTGCCTTGCATATCCAAGTGCAACGAGAGTTTTCATCGAGCGGTGGATAGTCGGCGCAGGAAGGGAGAGACGTTCAGATAGTTGTGTGACGCCAATCTCACGGTTCTCCTCTGCCATCGCTTCAAGAATTGCGAAAGCTCGTTCAACTGATTGAACGCCAGAAAGTCTTGAAGCCATTGCCTTTTCCTCTCGTAACTACTTGTGCTGGGTGCCCCGATAGCATAGTATGAATTCCATCTAACGGTATCACTCTTTCGTATCGTGGAACAACCTTCTAGAGCGATTGTTTAAGGAGTAGCAGATGCGCAGTACAAGCCCAGGCTATGGAATAACTATTCGAGTTGAGGCAGAGACGGCGATCAATCCGACCTCACTTATTCCAGTGGCGGTTGCAGGCGCAGGTGGAACCCTTACAGCGCTCGACGTTGTTGAATCTCATCACGATCGAGTTGTCATCGACGTTACCTGCGATGCAGTAGACGCTGAACACGCCGAGGCAATTACGGAGGCGATTAAAAACGCTTCCCCAAAACTTAATGTTCGTAAGGTTAGTGACCGTACCTTCTTACTGCACCTAGGCGGCAAGATTGAGATCGTCTCAAAGGTTCCACTAAAAACACGCGACGATCTTTCCCGTGCTTATACACCCGGTGTAGCGCGCATCTGTCTTGCAATCGCAAAAGATAAATCTGATGCTCGGCGCTTAACAATTAAGCGAAATACGGTGGCGGTGGTCTCAGATGGTTCAGCCGTTCTTGGACTTGGAAATCTAGGGCCAGAGGCATCACTCCCGGTTATGGAAGGCAAAGCAGCACTATTCAAACGTTTTGCAGATGTTGATGCATGGCCAATTGTGTTAGATACACAAGATACTGAAGAAATTATACGAACAGTGCAACTGATTGCACCTGGCTTTGGTGGAATTAACCTTGAGGATATTTCTGCGCCGCGTTGCTTTGAAATTGAACGTCGCCTCAAAGAGCTCTTGGACATTCCCGTCTTTCACGATGATCAGCATGGAACGGCGATTGTGGTTCTTGCAGCGTTCCACAATGCGCTAAAGCTGGTTAAAAAGAATCTCAAAGATGTAAAGATTGTTCTCTCAGGCGCCGGTGCTGCTGGTAACGCGATTGTGCGTCTACTTATTATTTCAGGTGCAATGAACATCATCGCCTTTGATAGCAAAGGTGTCATTAGTCGTGATTCAGAGCCAACCGATGAAATGCGCAAGTGGCTAATTGAGAATACAAACTCAAAGAATGAGAAATTTACAATGTCAGAAGCTCTCCAAGGGGCAGATGTATTCATCGGTGTGAGCGCGCCAAATATCTTGAAGGAGGCAGATATTGCTGGAATGGCTAAAGATGCAATTGTTCTGGCCCTGGCTAATCCAGATCCTGAGATTGATCCAAAGATAGCGGCAAAGCATGCACGCATCGTGGCCACAGGTCGTAGTGATTATCCAAACCAAATCAATAATGTTCTCGCATTTCCTGGTCTATTCCGCGGGCTACTCGATGCGGGGGTCTCAAAGATTACCGACGAGATGTTGGCATCAGCGGCCGTTGCTATTGCAAGCTGCGTGTCTAGTGATCAACTCAACGAAAGTTTTATCATTCCAAGTGTGTTTGATCCTGCAGTTACTCCTGCAGTATCAAACGCTATTTTTGAATTAGCAAAGAAAAAGTAAGACGAGTTAGAAATTAACTAAAGGAGCCTTTGGTGAGTTCACAAATCAACGTCAAACCATCGCAAGTAGATGGGCACGAGACCATTCTTACAACTGATGCTATTGATTTTGTGGCGCATCTTGATCAAAAATTTCATGAAAAACGGGATGAACTCTTAAAAGCTCGTAAGACCCGTCGCGACAGCGTCGGCGCAGGAGGGAGCTTAGATTTCTTACCTGAGACAAAGTCAATTCGCGAAGGTGATTGGAAGGTCGCTACAGCACCTGCCTCCCTGAATAATCGATGCGTTGAGATGACAGGACCTGCAACACCGAAGATGGCAATAAACGCGCTTAACTCAGGGGCGAAGGTGTGGCTTGCTGATCTCGAGGATTCAAGCACACCTCATTGGCACAATGTTATTGAAAGCCAAGTAGTACTGCGTGGAGTCATCCGTCGCACTTACACTCACATAGATCCAAATACAAAAAAAGAGTACAAACTCAATAATGGAAAGCTTTCTACGATTGTGATGCGACCTCGTGGCTGGCACTTTGATGAACGTAATATGACTATCGATAAGAAGCCAGTTGTTGGAGCAATCTTTGACTTTGGGATGTATTTCTTCCACAACGCAAAAGCACTTATAGAAATCGGCGATGGTCCTTACTTCTATCTGCCTAAAATGGAGAGCTATTTAGAAGCTCGCCTGTGGAATGAGATTTTTATTGAGGCTCAGACTATGTTAGGTATTCCTCAGGGAACTATCCGGGCAACTGTTCTGATTGAAACAATTCCAGCAGCCTTTGAAATGGATGAAATTCTCTATGAACTTCGGGATCATGCAAGTGGGCTCAATGCTGGGCGCTGGGATTACTTATTTTCAATCATCAAGTTTTTCCGCGACCGCGGACCCGATTACATAATTCCTGATCGCGCGGCTGTGACGATGACCTCCCCGATGATGAAGGCCTACACCGGTTTATTAGTGCAAACATGTCACAAGCGTGGTGCACACGCTATCGGTGGAATGGCTGCATTTATCCCAAGTCGTAAAGATGAAGATATCAACACGGCGGCCTTTGAAAAGGTTCGCGCAGATAAGACCCGTGAATCAGGTGATGGCTTTGATGGATCATGGGTTGCGCACCCAGACCTAGTCCCACTTTGCCGTGAAGTTTTTGAATCTGTCCTTGGAGATAAGCCAAACCAGATTGATAAAAAACGTGAAGATGTCCATTCAACTTCAGAGATGATGTTGGATGTTAAAGGAACCCCGGGGGATACGACTGAGGCTGGACTTCACTCCAATATTGATATTGCACTTCAGTACTTAGCATCATGGCTTGCAGGCAATGGTGCTGTCGGTATTCATAATTTAATGGAGGATGCGGCAACCGCTGAAATCTCACGCTCACAAATTTGGCAACAGGTGCACAATGGAATCACCTTTGATGACACTGGTGCCAAAGCATCAAAGGAGTTGGTGCGTCATGCACTCGAAGCAGAGCTCAAGCGATTAATCGCTGAAGGATTCAACGCTGAGAAAATGCAAGAAGCAGCTCGTCTATTTGAGAGAGTCTGTCTCGATGACGAATACGCCGACTTTTTAACACTCCCAGCCCTAGACATGATTGGCTAAAAATATGAGCGACAAAGTTGACCTCGTTCTCCGTTCACAAAATGTCATGACCGATATCGGTGACATGCCTGCTTCCGTAGCTATTAAAGATGGCAAAATCGCATCAATTGGTGCATTTAATGCTGTCTACGATGCACGTGAAGATAAAACCGTTGATAGCTATCTACTTCCAGGAGTAGTCGATAGCCACGTTCATATTAATGAGCCAGGCCGCACCGATTGGGAGGGTTTCGCATCAGCTACTAAAGCGGCGGCAGCTGGCGGTGTGACAACCGTTATTGATATGCCACTTAACAGCATTCCTCCCACAGTTAACGTTGCAGCTCTTGAAACAAAGAAGGAAGCCGCAACCGGTAAGTGCTCCGTTGATGTTGGCTTCTGGGGTGGATCAATCCCCGGCAACGTTGCAGACCTCAAACCACTACTTGATCAAGGGGTCTTTGGATTTAAGTGCTTCCTTTTGCACTCAGGTGTTGATGAATTCCCTGCATCTTCCTTAGATGATTTAGCAGACGCCTTAAACGTTTTAGCAAAAGAGCAGGCTTTAATGATTGTTCACGCTGAAGATTCACAAGCTATAGAACGCTCATCAAAACCATCTTCACGAGACTACTCAGAGTTCTTGGCCTCTCGGCCAAAGGGTGCAGAGAACGTTGCGATTGCAGAGTTAATCGAGGAAGCACGTCGCACAAAGGCACGCGTGCACGTTCTACACCTTTCAAGTGGTGACTCACTCTCGCTTATCAAATCTGCACGCGAAGATGGCATCAACATCACAGTTGAAACATGCCCTCACTACCTATCCCTTACAGCTGAAGAGATCGCAGATGGAGCAACGCAGTACAAGTGCTGCCCACCAATTCGCGAAAAGAAAAATCAGGAAGAGCTATGGCGAGGATTAACAGATGGCATCATTGATCAAATCGTCTCCGATCACTCACCATGTACAGTTGATTTAAAGCTCTTCGATAAAGGAGATTTCCAAGCAGCATGGGGTGGAATCGCATCCCTTCAACTTGGACTTTCAATTATTTGGACACAGGCGCAGGAGCGCGGTATTCCTCTCTACAAAGTTGTTCAGTGGATGAGTGCAAACCCTGCATATCTAGTTGGATTAAAGGACAAGGGATCAATCGCAGTTGGTAAAGATGCAGACATCATCGAGTTTGATCCAGATGGATCCTTCTCCGTTGATCCTCGCGAGCTTTTCCACAAGAACCAGATCACTCCCTACCAAGGTAAAATTCTCAAAGGCGTTGTAAAGCAGACGTGGCTTCGCGGAAATACCGTTTACAAAGATGGCGCCCATGTTGGCGGAGTGCAAGGGAAGTTCCTAACGAGAGGCGTAAATTGAGCGACTTTAAGAACCTCACCGATTTAGCTAGCCGCAGACTTGGCGCTGGTGTTGTCTACGCAAATGATGAGTTCTTTGCAGAAAAAGAGAACCTTCTCAATCAAGGTCGCGCAAAGTTTAATAGCCATACATTTGGTCACAAAGGTCAGGTCTACGATGGTTGGGAAACACGTCGTCGCCGCAACGAGCCAGGTGATGACTTTGCGATCGTTCGCCTAGGTGCCGCCGGAATCATTAAGGGCGCAGTGATTGATACTGGTAACTTCACCGGCAACTACCCAGAGCACGCCTCCCTTCACGGTGCATCCTTTGATCACACCCCAACTATCGATGAGCTTCTTGCCGCTAACTGGGAGCCGCTGCTCGATAAGGTCGCTCTCAAAGGCGATCATGAAAACGAGTTTGCCGTTAAGTCACACCGTCGCTGGACACACCTAAAGCTGACACAACACCCAGATGGTGGCGTGGCCCGTCTACGTGTTCATGGCGAGGTTCTGCCAGATCCGAAGTGGATCGCAGCAAAGGGTGTTATCGATCTTTCTAACTTAGAAAACGGTGGCGAACTCATCGCATCCTCAGATGACTTCTACTCATCTGCCCGCAACACTCTTCAACCAGGTAACGCTCTTAACCAAGGTGATGGATGGGAAAACCGTCGACGTCGTCACGGTGGCAATGATTGGTTTGCAGTAAAGCTTGGCGTTGCAGGAACAATTACCGCAATCGAGGTCGATACCTCTCACTACAAAGGCAATCCGCCATGGCAGGTATCTGTTACAGGTGGCAGTGCATCTGAGGTGACAAAGAACCCAGGTAAGGTTGTTCTTCTTGCACAGACAGGTGTTCAAGCAGATACACCTCACCGTTTTTACAGCGCATCTGATGAAGTGGTTGAGGCTGTACGTCTTGATGTATTTCCAGATGGTGGTTTAGGACGCTTCCGAGTGTGGGGTCGCCCATCTGCCGCTGCACTTGCCGAGCTACAGGCCCGTTTCGACGCTGCAAATAAGAAGTAATTCCAGATGTCAACGCTTGATAGCTCATTCTCTGCCCACGCAGATAAGCACCTATCTAACGTTGATTCACAGCTAGCGAACAAGTACCGCGGAGACTTCGGCGGTCGTCAACCCATTCACACCTGTTACATCCCTGCAGACAAGCTGCACAAAGGATCAGAGACAGAGTGGCAAGAGTTAGCACTTTCAGTTCTTAAAGATCATGCACCTGATGCTAAAACACTTGCAAAGGCTGTTGGTCTAGATGTAGCTGTCGTTGCACCTATCTACGACAAGGTAGTTGCAAAGATTAAGCGTGAGCCGATTGAGGATCTGCGCATCGACTTTGAGGATGGCTATGGTCGTCGTGGTGATGCAGAGGAGGAGAAGCATCTACAACTAGCACTTGAAGCTTTTCCAAACCTCACCGCACCCTTTACCGGAATCCGAATGAAGAGCATGGAGTCCGTGACACGCGCTCGCGCCCTAAAAACACTGGATCAATTTGTTTCAGGGATAGTAAAGCTCGGCGCATATCCAAAGAACTTTGTGATTACTTTGCCAAAGGTAACCTTTGTTGAGCAGGTCGAAGTCATGGTCATGGCGTGCGAGGCTTTAGAGAAAGCACACAACCTTGCCGCCGGAACAATTCGCTTTGAGATTCAGATAGAGACAACACAATCAATCTTTGGTCCAGATGGACAAGCAACCGCTGCAAAGATGATCGATGCAACTAAAGGAAGACTTACAGCCTTTCACTACGGCACATACGACTACTCCGCTGCTGCAGGTGTCTCTGCTGCCTATCAAACACTTGATCACCCTGCTGCAGATTATGCAAAGCAGCTTCTTCAAGTAGTTGCAGCAGGAACAACTGTTCGTCTTTCAGATGGTTCAACAAATATTCTGCCAGTCGGCACAACCGATCAGGTACATGCTGCGATGGCTAACCACTACAGACTTGTTCGCAGATCATTAGAGCGCGGTCTCTATCAAGGCTGGGATCTACACGGCACTCATCTTCCAACCCGCGTTCTTGCCAACATCATCTTCTACCGTGAAGGGCTGCAATCTGCCTCTAACCGCCTTCGCACCTACCTAGATCGCGCAGAGTCAGGCACCATGGATGAGCCAGCTACAGCGCTGGTTTTAGCTAACTACTTCCTACGCGGGCTAGATGCAGGCGCTATCGAAGCCGATGAGATTAAATCCCTAACAAACCAGGATGAGCAGGGCCTTCGCGCTTTAGTTTTACGTAAAGGTCAGATTTCTTAATAGACTCAAGACCATGAGCGCTTCCAATAACCAATGCTGGTTAATTACAGGCGGCGCCGGATATATAGGCTCTCACATCGCAGATGAGTTCTTAACCGCCGGTAAAAACATCGTTATCTACGACTCTTTGTATAAAGGATTGAAGTCAAGGATTGATTTCTTAAGCAAGAAGCACAACACACAGATTCACTTCTTTGAAGCAGATATCCGCGATGAGGCTGCATTTACTGCCGCCCTTAAAGATTTCAAGGTAACAGGGATTGTTCACACAGCCGCCCTCAAATCTGTTGAAGAGTCGATGAGCAAGCGCAATGAGTACTTAGAGGTTAACTACCAAGCTACGAAGAAGATGCTTGAGATTGCTAAGAAGCACGGTGTTACACACTTTATCTTCTCATCTACCGCAGCTGTTTATGGCTCCCCTGATTCAAAGGAACCTTGTGTTGAAAGCGGACCAACAGCGCCAATCTCACCTTACGGTGAGTCAAAGTTAATGGCTGAACAAGATGTCACTGATTTCATCTTGCAACCCGGAAAATCTGGATCATCACTTCGCTTCTTTAACGTCGTGGGAACTGCAGCAGCAGAGCTTCTAGATAACTCAACTGAAAACTTAGTTCCAATAATCTTAGGCAAACTAAAAACTAACCAACCGATCAAGATCTTCGGTAGCGGTTACCCAACACCAGATGGCACATGTATCCGTGACTACGTCGATGTTCGCGATGTTGCAGCAGCCCACCTTGCAGCAGCTAACGCACAATCACTTCCACCTGTTATCAATATCGGCACAGGGCGCGGTGCATCGGTGCGCGAAGTAGTTGATTTAGTTCTCGCCACTACAAAGCGTGAAGATGCTGAAGTCATAACAACCGATGGTCGCCCAGGAGATCCAGCTCTTCTATGCGCTGACATCAACCTGGCAAAATCTGCAATGGCCTTCACCGCCAAGTACTCACTCAAAAGCAGCGTAGAAAGCCTCTTTTAGCCCCTAAACCCCCGCCCGATAGACTGCCTCCGTGCCAAATACCCTGCCTCGTCCCGCCGCCCCTGCGCAGGATGAGACCCGCAGCGTTCTATCGATCCCAGCTTTTCGTGCTCTCTGGAACTCGATGGTCTTCTCCTCACTCGGTGACTGGCTAGGACTTCTTGCAACAACGGCGCTAGCGCAGAGCCTTTCAGGCGGCTCATACGCAACAGCTAACTTTGCAATTGCAGGTGTATTCATTGCACGTTTACTGCCAGCTGTCTTTCTAGGCCCAATCGCAGGTGTTATCGCAGATCGCTTTGATCGCCGCAAACTCATGTTTACCGTGGACATTCTGCGCGCAGCTCTTTATATCTCTATCCCAATCGTTCACACATACTTCTGGTTATACGCAGCAATGATCCTTGTTGAGTGCTTAACACTCTTCTGGTCACCTGCAAAAGAGGCTAGCGTTCCAAACCTTGTCCCAAAGGAGAAGCTAGAAAGCGCCAACCAAGTATCTCTACTTGCGGCGTATGGAACGGCGCCTATAGCTGCGATTCTCTTCTCACTCCTTACCCTTTTTGCAGATGGTCTTAACTCACTTCTTCCTATCTCACTCGGTGACTCAGTCAACATCGCCCTCTATGTAAACGGCGCAAGCTTTCTCTTTGCTGCATGGACTGTCTGGGGATTAAAGGATGCGCTGCCAAAAGGCGCTGCATCTGCGAAGTCAAAGGATGAGGGAGTCGGCAAGTCTTTGCTACAAGGATGGAAATCAGTAAAGGACTCAAAGATTATCCGCGGCCTCATCATCGGAATGGTGGGCGCCTTCTCTGCTGCCGGTGCCGTTATCGGACTTGCACGTACATTTGTAGGAGATCTAGGCGGTGGAGATGCTGCCTACGGTGTTCTCTTTGGCGCAGTCTTCACAGGACTTGCTGCGGGTATTGCATTTGGCCCAAAGGTTTTTGCGCAGTTCTCACGCAGACGTTTATTTGGTGCATCCCTTGCAACCGCAGGTTTCTTCCTCGTGCTTCTTGCATTAATTCCAAGTATTGAGCTTGCAATTTTAATGGTGATTATTTTGGGAGCATTTAGCGGAATCTGTTGGGTAACAGGCTTCACCATGCTTGGTATGGAGGTTCATGACGAGGTTCGCGGTCGCACCTTCGCCTTCGTTCAATCCCTTATTCGCATTACCTTGGTCGCTGTTTTAGCGATTTCCCCGCTTATTGCAGCAGCTTTTGGCCAGCACACCTACCGCGTACAAAACGTTGAGTTCAGCTTTAACGGCGCACAAATAACAATCCTTATTGCAGGATTAATCGCCGCAATCATCGGTTCGATTTCATATCACCAGATGAAGGACCGCCCAAACGTTTCCTTATGGTCTGATGTTCTCAACGCACTAAAGGGCGAACTTGGATCAATTACCGGAGCGCCAACAAAGGGCGTTTTCATCGCCTTCGAAGGCGGAGAAGGCACCGGTAAATCAACACAGTCAAAGCTTCTTGCAACATGGCTTGAGGAAGAGGGAGAACACGTTCTCCTTACACGCGAGCCAGGTGGAACAAGCCTTGGAAAAGATCTACGCAAGATACTTCTTGCAAATGAAACCGGCGAAATAAGCCCACGTGCAGAGGCGTTACTTTATGCAGCAGATCGTGCACACCATGTTCACTCAGTTATCCGCCCAGCACTTGCTAAGGGCGAGGTAGTTATCACCGATAGATACTTCGACTCATCCATTGCCTATCAAGGCGCAGGTCGCGTTCTTAGCCCAGGTGAGGTCGCACGAATCTCTCGCTGGGCAACTGAGTCACTCTTTCCAACACTGACAATTGTGATTGATCTTCCTGTTGAGGTATCCCTTGCACGTCTTAAGTCACGAGATCGCCTTGAGTCTGAGGCAAATGATTTCCACGAGCGTGTACGCCAAGAGTTTTTGCAGATTGCACGCCTTGACCCAGAGCGCTACTACATCGTCGATGGCAGACAAAGCATTGAAAAGATTCATAAAGCAGTTGTTAACCGGGTTGGTGAAATTCCAACGTTAATGCGCAACCAAAAAGATGAGCACGGTAACCGCTTACTTAAACCCGTTCGCCGCGCGCGCAAAGCTGTTAAGGACCAGGTTGCAAAAACCAAGAAGAAAACTGTAAAGAAATGAACTCAGTCTTTAGCGACTTAGTCGGTCAAGAACACATCGCCGCAATTCTTAAAGGCGCAGTCGCTGCATCGCGCACCGGTGAAGAAACGCAGGAGATGACACACGCCTGGGTCTTTACCGGCCCACCTGGCTCTGGCAGGTCGTCAGCAGCCGTCGCCTTCGCATGCGCCCTTATCTGCCCACAAGGTGGCTGTGGGCAGTGCAACGAGTGCCGCAGCGCAGCAAACGGTGCCCACCCAGATGTAGAGATCATCCGCACCGAAGGCTTATCCATCAAGGTTGAAGAGGTTCGAGAGCTCCTTACCCGCGTCGCCTGGGCACCATCGATGGGCGGCTGGCGCGTAGTCGTCATGGAGGATGCGGACCGCCTTACGGAGTCTGCAGCTAACGCACTCCTTAAAGCGATTGAGGAGCCAAGCAATCGCACCGTGTGGCTACTTTGTGCACCAACTCTGCACGATGTTCTACCAACTATCCGATCACGCTGTCGCCACCTACAACTGCGCACACCATCTACCGGCGCAGTAGCCGATGTACTACAAAACCGCGACGGAATTTCTCCACAGATGGCAGATTTTGCAGCCCGCGTATCTCAAGGACACATCGGCCGTGCAAAGTACATAGCCACAAATGAAACTGTGCGCAGTAACCGCGCAACGATTATGAAGCTTCCAACCCAACTCACCTCAATCTCTGCAGCTTTCCAAGCAGCACAAACCCTTGTAGACCTTGCGACAACGGAAGCCAATGCAGCCTCAGAGATTCGCGATGAGAAAGAGACCAACGCACTGCAAGAGGCTTACGGCAAGGGCGCAACAGGTCGCGGTATGGCAACAGGTGCTGCAAAAGCGGTTAAAGAGTTAGAGAAGGAGCAAAAAGCCCGTGCCACCCGCATGGTGCGCGACGCACTCGATGGCGCACTCCTAGATATTGCAACCTTCTACCGCGATGTAATGATGGTGCAAGCAGGCTACGACGGTTCAATGATTAACGTTGATATGACTGAGCAGATAAACACTTACGCGCATAAAAACCCACCACACACAACGGTGAAGAAGATCAACGCTATTATGGAAGCACGGGTTAATTTGAACCACAACGCTGCACCACTTCTTACAATCGAAGCTCTCTTCTGCTCACTTGCCTAAACAATGAAGAAAACCCACAAGCTCACCACCGCGCTCTCCCTGCTTACCCTTCTCCTTGCCTCCTGTTCCTCCACCCCAGCAAAGAGCTTTACAACCATCGAAGACTTTCAATCACAGACCCTTAAGTGGAAAAAGTGTTACAAAGAGTTTGAGTGCGCAACCCTTATAGTCCCAATCGACTACACAGAGTTCGCCACAGGCACCTTTGATATCGCACTACTTCGCTATAAGGCAGCCGATGAAGAGAACCGCATAGGAAGCCTTGTAGTAAACCCTGGCGGCCCCGGTGGATCAGGGGTTGATTACGCCTATAACGCCCAATACATCTTTGATCCAGAGATCCTCGACCGCTTCGACATCGTCGGCTTTGACCCCCGCGGTGTATCTCGCAGCGAACCCATCGACTGCTACACCGATGAAGAAACCGATGCCAGCTACGCAGCAGATAGCAAGATCGATAACCCACAAGAGTTTGCGCTCGCAGTAGCCGACGCCAAAGATTTTGTTGCAAAGTGCCTTAAGAAGAACAAGCACCTAACCCACTTCTCCTCCGCAGAAACAGCACGCGATATGGACATCCTTCGCGCAGCGCTAGGAGATAAAAAACTCAACTACCTCGGTAAATCCTACGGAACCTACCTCGGCACTCTTTATGCACAGTTCTTCCCTGACAAAGTCGGTCGCATGATTCTCGACGGTGCGATAGATCCAAACATCTCCATCCTTGATCAAAACATCTCTCAAGCAGTTGGCTTTGAAAACGCCCTCTACGCATTCATCAAAGACTGCGCATCTTTTCCCAACTGCCCGCTACCAAGTGACAAACAAGGTGCAAGCGATGCCATCTCACAACTCTTCCAACAAGCTGCAACCATCCCGCTGCCACAAAAGGAAGCACGTGCAGGAGATGACCGCGTAGCAACTGAATCAATACTTGTTCTTGGCACAGCCTCTGCTCTCTACGATGACACCGAAGGTTGGCCAAAGCTTCGCAAGGCAATCATCCAAGCCCAGGAAGGATATGGAGATACCTTCCTACAACTAGCTGACATCTACTCTGGCCGACAAGAAAACGGCAAGTACATCACCAACGAACTTGACTCAGGAGCCGTCATCGACTGCCTTGATTGGCGCGATAGCCGCAGCGAAGAACTACTACAAAAAAATGTTGAAACCTTTAAAGCAAAAGCTCCAGTCTTTGGTCCCTACCTTGCCAATACAGGTCTTGCATGTAAGTACTTTCCAGAACCAACCAAAGACTCTCTTACCCGTTCAACAAATAAAATCAAAAGCATTGAGACAACACCGATACTTATCGTGGGCACAAAGCGAGATCCAGCCACCCCATACGAGTGGGCAGTAGGCCTAAACAAAATCATCAAGAACTCAATCCTTATCTCCCTAGATGCCGATGGACATACCGGCCAAGGCAGAGGTTCTGAATGTGTCGACGAGACAGTAGATATTTACCTCTTACACGGGCAGATACCTTTCTCCGACCTCGTTTGTAAATTATAAATGTAGTATTAGGAGAGTGTTAATCGAACCCACCACGCTAACCCGACTATTTAATCTAAAGCCACAAGGAATTTTACATGTCGGGGCACATGAAGCAGAAGAGTATGAAATTTATGAAAATGCAGGTTGGTTAAGTAGCGGAAAGATAATTTGGGTTGAAGCGCAGCCACTCTTGGCTAAGAAATTGGAACTTCGAAGATTACCAAGCACAGATAGAGTAATTTGTGCTGCAGCGTGGCATGAAAGTGGAATTAATTTAACTCTGAATATCGCTTCAAATTCTCAATCCAGTAGCGTGTTTGAATTTGGAACCCATAAAGAGTCACACCCAGAAATCTATTTCGAAAAGAAGCATAACGTCCCCGCGATCAGATTAGATTCTGTAATAAATGAGGTAAATTTTGATTTCATAGCTTTAGATATTCAAGGCGCTGAACTAAATGCTTTAATTGGTCTTGGAGATATTCTCAAACAGGTGCGTTGGATTTATACGGAATGCAATAAAGTAGAAGTTTATAAATCTGCCGCGACTATAGTCGAAATTGACCGATTCCTTGCATATAGAGGATTCAAGAGAGTAGCAACAAAATGGGTTCCTAACGTTGGTTGGGGAGATTGCCTCTTCATTAATATGCGGCTAGTCTCTAGAATGGAAAAAATAAGAATTCAAATTGGACAAGTCATATTTGTTTTCATAAGTGGTCTTTCAATAATTAGAATCTATATTAGATTGCTCGCGCGAAAAGTTTTTAATCATGTATGAATTGCCAACAAAACTTAATGTTTCTTAAAAGCAATATAATTTGTATATATAAAAATCTCTAGATTCTCACTATATTCTTCCAAAAACAAAAGACCATACGGAGTGATTCTGAAAATTTCAAAATTGAATTCTTTTAACAAGTCCCAAATGTCCCTGAAAAAGACCCTACTATCAATATCGGTTCCACCAAACTCAAACTGAATTAACTTTATCTCACCTAATATATTTTTTGCCCCAGAGAGAGCATGAAATTCCTGTCCTTCAATATCTAGTTTTAGAATATCAGGGAACTTCCCAAACTTTTCACAAATTTGCTCGAGCGTTGACGCCTGTACTAATTCTCGAGTTAGAAATTTAGATGGTTTCATTAGAATTTTTCGATCGAACAAGCTTGCCAATCCGCTTCCAGGAAAATCGGAATAAAGTTCAACTGTTTTATTTTGGTTGCTTATCGCTAGTTTGTGTAATGTAATGTTCTTAACATCTTGAAAATTAAGGCTCAAATTCTTGAAACTCTCTTGACCAGGTTCAAAGCAATGGATTTCGGCCGACGGGAAAATTCTCAAGGCTTCTTTAGTCCAGCTACCTATATTTGCACCAACATCGAATATGATGAGCGGACTCTCCTTACTATCTCCAAGAAGTAAGGAGAGTCTGTCTAGTTCTAGACTAACTCCGCCATCAAAGCCGATTCCCAGAGATTTCTGAGCTCGAGAAATCATAGTTTCGAGTATCCTTGGGTTGGACTTGTTCAATAAGCTCAAGAAACTACCGAGAATGTGCTTTACAAAATTCCTAAAACACATTATCTCGCGGGCAATCTAACAAGAGGGAACCTGGTCATTTAGACTCCAAAAGTAGGGCAAAATATATCTTATGCAATTAGACCATATTTCATACGTTACATCTCATGATTTACTCTTGGACACGGTTCAGCGACTTGGTTCCAGAATGTCAACAACCTTTATCGATGGAGGCATTCATCCACGCTTCGGCACAAGAAATTTCACGGCACCTCTTCTAGGAGGTCAATATCTTGAAGTAGTTTGTCCGCTTGATCATCCAGCTACGGAAAACACACCTTGGGGGAAAGCTGTTGTAGAAAAGTCACTCAAAGGTGGAGGCTGGTTAACTTGGGTTTTCAGTACAAATGATATTAAATCGATTGCTCAAAAATTTGGCAGAGAATCAGTTGAAGGGCATAGAACGCGCCCGGATGGCTATGACCTGAAATGGAAACAGATAGGCGTGAAGGAGATAAACAATTCAAAAGAGCTCCCATTTTTCATTCAATGGTTAACTCGAGAACATCCATCTATGAACGGTAAGGCTGAATCAAAAATAAAGAAAATTATAATTTGTGATGAAACGCAGCTCGCTGGTTCATGGTTCAAGGATGAAATTCTCTATTCATTAGATGGAATCGAAATAGAGTGGCAGCTGCCTTCCGAAGAAAATCCTGAGAGAGGACTAGTAGCTATCGAATTCTCAACTCCAAGAGGCAATTTATTAGTCGATTAGAAAAACGAGCGGGCAATAAAAATATCATGCTCAATACACCACTTCAATTGATTGCTTTCAGCCCAGTAAGTTAGTTCAGAGATCGAGGGATAAGACTCGTATTGCGGGTCATTGGAGACAAAACAACGAACATCATCGATAAAAACCACAACTTCAACTCCAGAGTTGAGAAGTCGGGATACTTGTTCCAGCTCCTTCTTTATTGGAGTATCAAAATCCCCCTGAAAGGTGTCTCTGGCGGAGAAATGACCGTCAAACCAAAAATTAACAGAATCAATCTTTTGTTTGAGCAGGACACTTATTAGACACGATAGTCCATCTTCAGATGAAGAATTTATCAGAGTAACGTTTCTAAATTTAGATAATTTTATCTGAGAATATGTAAAATATTTATCAGCAGGTTCAAATGAAAATACCTCCCCAAAGTTTCTGGCAAGAAATTTCGTGGTTTTACCCAAATATGTTCCGGTCTCGATCCATGTTTTTCCCAACGAATATCTAACGAGAACATCCTGCTTAACACTCTGAGGTGCTGGCATTCGCCAATTGGATTTTGACCATCGAAAGAGATCTCTGATTTCGGCTGGAGAAAACTTAATACCTATGAGATACAAAAACCTAAAGACATAGATTGGCGCCAAAAGTGAGTTACGAGAAGATTTCAATAATTCCTTAAAGCGAATGTTCATAGGTCAAGTCTAGCTCCGGCGTGAAGAAAAACTGGTTTCAACGAAAAAGTCATTAATCATCTAGACTAAACCCGTGCAGATTTGGGACGGCATATATAAAGATTTTGAGGAAGCCACCCTTAAGCTGCATGCGAAGGGATTTAACAGCAAATTTCATTTACAGAGATTTAAAACCGAAACAATGGATGCGATAGCCAATCTTGAAAAAGAACAACCTATAGAGTTGCGTTTTAAACAAAGGTGCAAATTCCTTATTGAATTTTTAAAAGAAAAAAGCTTTGAGAGAAAATCTTTAAGAATTCTTGATTTTGGCGGAGGTTGCGGGGTTCTCCCGTTAAGCATTTATGAAGAAAATGGTCTAAGAATAAATTCAGATCATTACTTTTTCGATATTGTCGAAACAAAGGAAACGGTAAAACTCGCAAAAGAAATATGGTCAAAACGTAATCCACAAATTAGATTTCTAGAAGAAATAGATTCTAAGAGTTCTTACGATTTAATTTCCAGTGCCTCGGCAATCCAATACGTTGAGGACTACGAAGTTATTTTAGAGAAATTATGCTCACTCAAGTCAGAGTATATTGTTTTAGAAGATCTATTTGCAGGCAATGTCGAAACTTATGTAACATTGCAAAATTATTACGGCGAGAGAATACCCCATTACATATTCAATTTATCGGCGATTGTCAATTTATTTTCTACCTTCGGTTATTTTGTAGAAAAAATAATTCCTGCAAAAATTCTTCGACTTAACGAAATGACCAATCTGAATATGGATAATTTTGATCACAGAAATCGAATTCCGCATAGCCTTTCATGTGTATTTCGGAGAGAAGATTCGATACTAGATTCTTATAAGAGTTTGTGAGTCACGCATGCTGAACTTTGATCGAACAAAAATTCCTGATGTAGTGAGAATTTATCGAGAAAAATATTATGATAATAGGGGTTCTTTTGAAGAGCTTATTACAAGCGACATAGTAGATAAACTGGGCATCTCTTGTCCTCCGCAAGTGAATCTTTCGGTTTCCAAAAAGGGTGTAGTACGTGGAATGCATTGGCAAATTCAACCCCATGCTCAAGGAAAATTTGTCTTCTGCTTGAGTGGATCAATATATGATGTTGCAATTGATCTAAGACAAGACAGTAAATATTTCATGAAACACGTTTCATTAAATCTGAATTCTATTGATGGTCATGCCGTTTGGATACCCAGTGGTTTTGCTCATGGATTTCAATCTTTGGAAAATGAAACTAGAGTTCTATATTTGGCCTCAAATTTATATGAACCTTTAGCTTCGCGAGGGCTCTTGGCAACAGATCCTGAATTACAGATCGAATGGCCCTTGGAAATTACAGAAATGAGCGAAAAGGATTTCCAACTACCTGGTGTTCGTCAAGTGTCACAGCTTGATCTTTTTTGAAGTATTCTGTGCGCATGATAAGCGTTGTAACAGGTGGTGCAGGTTTTATCGGTTCGCATCTAGTAAATGAGCTTATAAGTCGTGGAGAAACAGAAGTTCATGTTATAGATTCTCTAACCTATGCTGCAGACTTAGATCGATTGCCGAATCCGAATAAAAAGGAATATTTTTTTCATAAATTAGACATAAGTAACAAATTGAAATTGGATGAAACATTCTCCTTGATTACAGAAAGAAGTAAAGATGCCCCTATAAGTATTTATAATGCGGCAGCAGAGTCTCATGTTGACCGATCAATTGTAAATGCTAGTCAATTTATTGAATCAAATATCCTAGGAACACAGAATTTAGTAGAGTTATCTTCAAAATATCGCATAAAAAGATTCTTACAAGTAAGTACAGATGAGGTTTATGGATCGATTAGTAAGGGCGAGGCTCACGAAACTTTTCACCTAAATCCCTCCTCCGCCTATGCAGCAAGTAAGGCATCGGCGGATCTTTTAGTAATGGCTCATGCAAGAACTCATGGACTTGACACCATAATCACACGCTGTGTAAACAATTTTGGTACAGGCCAATTAAATGAGAAATTTATACCGAGGATGATATACAAATCTATTCTAGGAGAGGATTTGCCTATTTATGGTGATGGAAGCAATGTAAGAGAATGGTTACATGTTTCGGATCATGTGAATGCATTGATTTTGTGCATGCATGCAGGATCAGCTAACTCTATCTACAATATTGGTTCTGGGGAAAGAATCGATAATTTAACAATAGCGCAAAAAATTATTGCTCAAATTCCAGGCTCCAAATCCGAAATAAAATTTGTGAGAGACCGGCCAGGGCACGATGAGCGCTATGCGGTTTCATCTTCGAAAATTAGAGAAGAATTATTGTGGAAACCCGCGTTGGAGTTTAATTCGATTCTTGAAGAAACGGTGAAATCAGAGATAAAACGAATGCTAGCTGAGAACCCAGAAAAGTTATTGGAGATTGAAAATTTCTATGCAAAGTGAAAAAAAAGGAGTTATTTTGGCTGGTGGAACTGGGTCACGGTTAAGTCCAGTCACGTCGACTCAGTCAAAGCAATTACTGCCAATTTTTGACAAGCCAATGATATATTATCCTTTAGCAACCTTGATGTCCGCTGGAATCAAAGAGATATGTATTATTGTCAATCCGCATGAGGAAGATAATTTTAGAAAACTTCTTGGGGATGGAAGCTCATTTGGCATCAACATTAACTTTGTTACTCAGCCTAGTCCTGATGGAATTGCACAGGCATATATTTTGGCAGAAGAATTTCTCGACGGAAAACAGTCATGCCTTGTTTTGGGGGATAATGTTTTTGTAGGAGGTGGATTAGGGGAACAGCTATCGAATATTGATAGCAATGAAGGAGCAAAGATATTCCTTTATGAAGTGCAAAATCCAAGAGCATATGGAAATGTAAAATTAAATAAATTTGGAGAAATTGAATCAATAATTGAAAAACCTAAAATTCCATTAAGTAAGTACGCAATTCCTGGAATCTATTTCATGGATGGGAGTGCTCCACGGCGTGCACATAAATTAGGAAAGTCTGATCGAGGAGAAATAGAGATTACAGATTTGCTTAATACGTACCTAATCGAAGGCTCACTAGAAAGTAAAATTCTTAGTCGAGGAACAGCATGGCTGGATACAGGTACTCCAGAAGATCTCTTCGCTGCTGGTGAGTTAATTAGAGTTTTACAGGCTCGCCAGGGAGTTTATATAGCTTGCCTTGAGGAGATTGCACTTCGAAACGGTTGGATAGAATTCTCGAAAATAGAAAGACAGCACAAAAATATAAAATCGTCCTATAGCAAATATGTCCTAAACTTAGGTTGCAACAATTGAGAACAATTCTTGATAGCTGCAAACTAAGGCTTCTAACGGCTAAGTGGAAATTTAAGCGGCAACTTCAACTTTGTCGATCTTGGGAGGGTCCACTTAATCAATGGGCGATAGGAATTTTACCGCCGAAGGAAGTAAGAAAATACTATAAATTGCATATGCAATTTCCAATTAAAATTCAAAAAATAATTAATTCTCGTACGCCAAGAATCGATAGATATCTTCTACAACGCAAACCGAGACTCAGTTTTAATCAAAGGGGTGATGAAGATCTAAAAGTCGACATCAATCTAATCTACGACAGTCATGAAATTCGAGACGATCAAATTGCCTATGACGAACTTGCAAATTTGATAATCGGCCTTAAACCAAAGTTGAAATTTGAATCTATCCTGGAATTAGGATGTACATCTGGAAATCTGATTCTCGGTTTACACAAGATATGCCCCAGTTTAAATTTGCAGGGAGTAGAGGGGTTTAACTTTCTCAAAGATGCTGCAGATCATTCAATAAGGGAAAAAATCAAGATTCAAGATTTACGTGAACCAATTTCGAATTTGGAACCCGCTGATTTACTCATTTGCCTTGAAGTTGGGGAGCATATAGATCCAGTAGCTATTGAAATATTTTTTGGCAACATAGGTGCTCTTACTCGGAAGTATCTTTTTATTTCATGGAGCGATTCATACCCGAGACCAGACGCGCCTCCTCAGCATTTGAGTCCCCTAAAACAGAAGGATCTTGCGAAAATTCTGAAGAATTATGGATTTCAAAAAGAAAAAAATTTGAGTCGGACAGCCCTATTATCGTCGATCGAATTTGGGCATTTTCACCCATGGTGGCGTGACTCGATGCAAATCTGGAAGAAGGTAATCGGTGATGAAAGTACAAATTAAAAAAAAGAGAAAGCAAGAAGTTAATGATTTCCAGATCAATCCAATATATCAGATAGATGACACATTGAATCTAGATCGACATGGCGCTTTGCAAAATGCGTCAACGTTTCCGGATTTTCAAAACCAATTAGAAAAATTCAAAATCGAATTGCTCAATAATATTGAGAAAGCTAAATCAGTCTCTTACTACAAATTTGGAGACGGGGATTATTACTTTCTGAAGGGAAAACCTGTCGGGTCTGCTAAACCTGGCAATCGTGCCTTGAGTCGTCAATTGACTAAGAGTGAGTTGAACCTATACAGGAAAGGTGCATGTGAAAACGATAAGTACTTATGCGAAATATATCCTGAAAACAGAAAAAAATTTAAAAAAGTCTTACGAAACACTCGAATTGATTACCCGTCTGAATTTATTTATGGATTGATCGCGAGTAGATGGGTTACCTCTCTGCCATATAAGATTGGACTAATTGGTTCGGCCAACAAACTTGCAATTATTAAAAAACTGACCGATAGTGCCGAATACAAGAATTATATTGGTCGAGAAGAATTTCAGTCTTACATTTCCATTCCGCAACGTTTTGCTTGCGATAATTTGGATTTAAGGCTTAAAGAAATTGCCGAACAAATTACGATTGGTAATTCTGATCTGTACTTAGTGGGTATAGGGCATCTCAAGTCAGGCGTATTACATGAGTTAAAAAAAATGCAGAATGCGGTCTTCTTGGATATCGGTTCAGGCATTGATGCTCTTGCAGGGGTAGTGGACTCTGAAAGACCGTATTTTGGAAATTGGAAGAACTTTAGATTACAAGATGAGAAATTTTATGACGATTTAGATTTATTGAATTTCAACGGACAAAACATCATTCAATTAGATTGATGTGTTGCACCAAAATTCTAGTTTCTTCTGTAATTTATTTTTCAAAATCCAATCTAGAGTTTTAGCTATGCCATTTTCCAAATCTATACTCGGGTGACTATTAATTGATTTCTCTAATAGTTCGAAAGATGCCCAAGTTGTAGGCACATCGCGCAAATCTGCTGAAGTATCTCGTATATCTATTTCTTGCCCCGTTAGTTTTTCAATTATATTTATTAATTCGGCAATACTTCGGTAATTACCACCCCCAACATTAATAATAGGAGGCGTCACAGTTTCAAGGTTTAATAGTTTTATTATACTATCTACAACATCATCTATATAAGTAAAATCACGTTGATTAGCAGTTCCACCAAGCAATTTAAATTTATGACCATTCAGAGCCGAGGATAGAAGTCTTAACGGCGCCATATCGGGGCGCCCCCACGGTCCGTAGACAGAGAAGAAACGTAAACCTAAAATTTGTGTAGTGTCTGAATTGCTATATAACTCAGCTAGTTTTTCGTTTATATATTTTGTGCGAGGATATGAGACTGTCGGTAATTGCAATTCTTCATCTTCTGAAAATGGCAACATAGAACTGGCCCCATAAACGCTTGAAGAGCTCGCATAGACAAATTTCTTAATATTGTATTTTCGAGCAACAAATAGGAGATTACTAAAGGCAGCGATATTGTCAGTCAAATAATTGTTACTCTGAACGAGCCCAACTCGAACACCAGGTTGGGCTGCTAAGTGCACGATGGTTTCTACTTTTGATAAGTCCATTTTTTCGATACTAGATTTATCTGCAAGATCTAATTCTTCAATTTTCTGATGGGGAAGTTGGCTAGAAACCCTTGAGCGCTTCATATCAATTGAATAAAAGTCCGAGTATCTATCTATAAGTAAGAGCTTATGTCCCATATTTTGTAGCCGAGACGCGAGTGCTGAACCTATGAAGCCTGCCGCACCGGAGATTAGTATAGTCACTTCGATAGTGTACAAAGGAATTCGAGGATCAATTGATAAAAGGCCCAAAAGTTTTGCCAAAGTGAATTGAAAAAAGATTCGAACCGGTATGATATCGACATGAATTTTGGTCCATCAAATTTTAAAAAGCAAATTCCACTATTCATGCCAAATGTCCCCGAAATCGCAAAAAGTCGAGTTCAAGAAACCTTGAATACTCGCTGGATTGGCCAAGGTCCTCAAGTCGACGAATTTGAAATGCGCTTTTCGAGGACATTTTGCGATAACTCACCGGTAGCGGCAGTTGGTTCTGGAACAGATGCACTTCATCTCGCTTACTTACTTGCGAACATTTCAAAAGGTGACGAAGTAATTGCACCCGTATTCACCTGTACAGCGACGAATATTCCGCTGTTATATATCGGGGCAAAAATTATTTTTGCGGATATTGATCCAAGAACTTTAAATATTGATCCCCGAGATGTCCGTCAGAAAATAACAAAAAATACAAAAGCAATAGTATGTGTTCACTATGGCGGACTCCCTTGTGATATGGAAGAATTACAGGAATTAGCAGATGAATTCGGAATCCCTATAATTGAAGATGCTGCACATGCTGTTGGAGCAAAATATGATGGTCATTCGATTGGGTCAATTTCAGATTTTACAATATTTTCATTTCAAGCCATTAAACACATAACTACTGGTGACGGAGGAATGGTTAGCTTTAGAAACTCTGAACTCTTGCCGCTGGCAAAAAAATTAAGATGGTTCGGAATAGATCGAGTAAGCAAAGAGAAGGGGATTTGGGATAACGACATAAATGAGATCGGCTACAAATATCAAATGACTGATATCGCAGCGTCAATGGGGCTGGGAGGACTTGATGTCTGGACTGATACTGAAAGTTTGCGTGAAAAATTATACAGGCATTATGTCGTTGAATTGCAAACAGCTGAAAGAGTTCAAATTGTCGATGACTTCAGTACAAGAAAAAAACATGCACATTGGATGTTTACAATTTTGGTAGAGGAACGTGCTGAGCTACAAAAGTTGTTGCTGAGCCAGGGAATTGAATCTGGCCAAGTACATTACCGAAACGACAGGTATTCCATATTCAAAGAGTCCAAAGGTGAATTTCCAAATATGGATTCAATTGAAAATAAGTACTTAGTATTGCCGCTCCATACGGGTATGAATATTGAAGATGTTAAAAGAATTTGCAATATTATTAAGAATGATTGGTAGGGTTAATGAGCAAAAGCGAAACCTATAATGTTGTTTTTAGAACAGCATTTGATGTTTCGAATTATAAGAATAGCGTAAAATCACCAGTCTCATCTAATGATGTAAGGATTGATCAATATATTCAGGGAATAAAATCAATCATTAAAGTAGCTCCATATTTATTTGAACAAAATTGCATTTTGGTTGACAATACAATTAGCAAGAACGAAAACTTTCCCCGTAGCTTCCGAAAAATTATCCCGAAGAATGTCGAAATTTTAGCTACAGGAACTAATACTTTTGGAAGATGGAATAAGGGGGCAGGTGACGTAGAAACTATGAGAAAAGTTATGGAATTAAGAATATTAAAAAAAATCCCGGTATTATTCGTAGAATTGCGTCTCACATACTTGGATGGATACTTTTTCAGGATATTTGCTGAAAATCCGGTATCAACAATATTAGAGAACAGGAAAGGTGACAGTACGTTATCGGGATACTATGGTCTAACGTACCAGGACTTTGAGAAGTTTTTTACAAGTATAAGCCCATTAAGAATGACAATCCGGAAGATTTCGATAGAAGATATTTTGCTGAGTACCGCCAGAAAAAATAATTGGAGAATTTTGACTGAAAATTGCTATGCATTGAGGCACAATCCACTTACAGGTCCGGAATGCTACTAGGCAAAGAAAAGTTCAATGCAGAATAAAATATTTATCATTGAAAAGAATTTTGATTGTAAATTTCCTAAGAATTTGATTCGCAGAATCAAGATGTCTGTTCTTGAAATTTTGAATATATCGAATGGACCGAGTCAGGTATCAGCCACTTTTAATTCTATTAAATTTGAGCACATTTCCCATAAGAAGATATCGGAGATTCAAGAAGGATCGTGGTTACTTATACCTAATGGCGATTATTTCAGTGTGTTAAAAAAGATTTTACTCTCTAAGAGAAAGTTCAAAGTTGCGATAGGTCCAAATGTCGCAATCTCAAGCCAGAGGGATCTTGAATCCATCTTCAACAACCCATCCTTTAAATTTTTAGTCCCTTCAGAATGGGTGGAAAACTATTTCACAGAACGAAATTATATACCACCACAACAAATGGAAGTATGGAAAGCTGGAGTAGATATCGAGCGCTGGTCACCATCAAGAAAAAACAAAAAAAGGCAAATTCTAATTTATGTAAAAGGAAATGAAGATCCAAATCAGCTTAAGCAAATTACATCATGGGTAGATAGTTATGATTATGTCTGTAAAGTAATTCGCTATGGAAAATATAGCCAAAGAAGATTTCGAAAAATCTGCAGTCAAGCTTCCGGGGCCATCTGGATTGGTATTACCGAGAGTCAAGGAATCGCTTTGGCACAAGCTTGGGCCATGGATGTCCCCACTCTCGTCAGGAGAGTAGATAAATTTACAGATAGTGAACAATTTGTAATTTCGGCATCGTCTGCACCATACTTGACGGAGGAAACCGGAAGATTCTCAATCGAGAGCTCGATTACTAAGATGGAAGTTACCCAATTCTTGCAATCTCTGAACCAGTTTAATCCTAGAGAATGGGTTAAAAAGAATTGCACAATAGAAAAATCCATTTATGAGTTAGAACAAATATACATGGGTATGATTAATGAAGATGAAATAATAATTTCATAATGTTGAAACGAAATCCGACAGTAGCATTCTTTACGGTAGCAACAAATAAATACTTATACTATTGGGAAAGAATGTTTCAGAGTTATATAGACAAAAGCTTTCTAAACGTGGATACGCACTTCCATGTCTTTACCGATGACAGTTTTCGGGCTCGGGGAATTGTGGGAAAATATGAAAATGAATTTACACATTTCCATATTCACGAAATTCAAAATTATATTTGGCCTGAGGCGACATTACTTCGTTATGAAATTATCGCTAATGAGCTAAAATATATTGATTGCGATGTTGCAATACACATTGATGCTGACATGCTTTTTGTATCTAATCGATTTTATGATTTTTTAGATGTCTTGGGTGAACCAGGAATAATTCTCGTGGAACATCCAGGTTTTTACTTTAAGTTCAAATATTTGTTAAGGTGTCACCCACTAATTTCTATCAGGTATCTCTTAAAGTATTTCAAAAATGTGTTGCTTTCTGGGGGTTTTGGAAGTTGGGAATCAAACAAAGAAAGTACCAGCTATGCTCCTAGGAAACTTCGAAAAACATATTATTGTGGAGCTCTTTGGATAGGGACTAAAAATAAGTTTTTGGATCTATGTACAGAGTTAGCTTTGTGCACTTCTGAAGATCTTAGGCGCGGAATTGTTGCGATACACAATGATGAAAGTCATCTGAATCGGTGGGCGTTAAATAATATATTTCATACTTTAACGCCCGCCTATTGTTATGAAGAATCTTACCGACATTTAGAGAATCTTCAGCCTATTTTGTTGGCTGTCAATAAGAAGAAAAACGAGGTAGAAAATCTTGATTGAATCGAGTGAAGAGGTGGGAGTTATAATTCCAAGCCACAATAGACCTAGAGAACTAGAGAGGGCAATTAAGAGCGTCTTAGAGCAAACTCACAGACCTACACAGGTGATTGTTATCGATGACGGAAGTGAACCAGAAAATCTCAAAGAAATTGAAAATGTCTGTGAACTAACATCGGTTCAACTATTTTCTTTGAAAGGTGTGGGTCATCCGGGATATGCCAGAAAAATGGGCGTTAGAAAATTGAGTACAAAATGGATAGCTTTTCTAGATGACGATGATTATTGGGAAAAGAACAAAATCAAAAATCAACTTGAAATTGCATTGCGTTATGATATGTCGGCAATTGGTACTAATGCAAAGTTAACAAGTAATGGACTCCCTTTTTTTTCCATGAAAACAGGGTCAATTTCTAAGTGCAATCTCTCTCGTCTGTTAAGAAGAAATCTCATAATAACGAGTTCTGTGCTTGTCACTCGAGAATTACTAATACAGAGTAATGAATTTGCAGATTCATACAATGTTCGCGGCGCAGAAGATTACGCAACTTGGTTGCGCATAGCTACTTTGACAGATTGGCACATCCTTGGTGATGCTTTAACCGTTTATTCCGATTTTTCACCAGATAGTATCCGAAATTGGCAAGACTCTACTTCGCAGAATACTCCTTATCATGCGTATTTGGATTTTATGGACTGGTCGCGGGTACACCGAAGTAAAAGATATTACTGTGCCCGAGCTCTTTTAAAACTATTTAGAATCTATTTATCGTAAGTTATTGTTCCCATGAACTTGATACTCTTATCCAGTTAGGATGACAAAGCAAGCTTGGATCTGTGAGATTCTTGAACCACTTATCCGGACAGATTACTATCGTACCCTGTTTGGCGAGAGAACCTGCCCACCATGAAAAAGACGAGTTTGAAATAATTAACATTTTTGCATGTGACATGAGAGCCATAACTTCGAGTGAATTCAGTTTCGGAAAGACAAATCTAGAAATTTCAACAGATTTGAATTTTTTTATTGCGATTAGAGGTTCATCACTCATTAACCAAATCGGACTATTTACTCCAAGCCCTCGCAATTTCACCAGCGAATCTAGGTAGTATTTTTCACTTAATAGTCCAAATGAATCTGCGTGTTGTTTGTAATCTCCCAATCTGACATGCAGAACGATAGGGTTCAATATCTGTAATTCTCTTAGTGTTGATTGATAATCTGCTGAGAAATGCTGATCTTGTAATGGATTCCAATTTGGTAGCAGATTTTGAAGTTCTTGAAAATACAGATAACTTTGGAAGTAACCTTGAAGACTTCTTATACCAATTTTTGATATTGGAAGTGTGGAGAATCCCACATCATCTGACACGAATCTCCCAAAATACCTAGACAGACAATTAACCTTGAAAAGTCGATTGAATATTTGAATGAGGACTGTAGATCCTAGTCTTGACAAACCATTCGAAAATCGAACAGGGATAGGAAAGTTGATAGTCTCAATTTCAATATTGCGCTTGCTAAAGCCAATCGGCATTAAGCTAGCATCTAAAATTAAATTTCTATTTTTTTTAATTGCGAAAACTAATCCAGCTGTCATTATAAAAAGCTGATTCCCCAGACCTCCTTGTAAGTAGATTCGAACGCTATGTCGAAAATTAAAAATTTTCATTTATATTGGCCAAAAAAAGACTCGACTAAATTTGTAAATGGACGGATGCCTCGTAATCGAGAAACTAGGATCCAAAAGATTCTTAAATCATTCCTAATTCGAAACTCTCTAAACTCTACGTACCTCTCACGATTCATTTTTAATTCTCTTCTCATATTGATCCTGACAGTTAGTTCTCCCAAGCTATGGTTTCTTGAAATCTGATCATCGTGAATTCGATATTTAGTAAGTACTTTTCCTAACTTCCCAATTTTACCAAGTTTGATTAATTTGAACCACAAATCTAGATCCTCAGCTCCTAAGGCAGAAATATTATAAAGTCCTATATTACGAACCGATTCAAGACGATACATTACAGATGGATGTGGAATTGGATTTCTGAAGCCAAAATCCTTTAATTTTAGAGTTTTGAATTCTTCATTACCTGTACTTCGAATTGGTTTACCGAACGAGTCTATTAACATAACATTGGAACAAACCACTACATATTCTGGATTCTTTATTAGAAAATCCATTTGCTCTGTGATTCTGCCTGGAATCAATTCATCATCTGCATCAATACGCGCTACAAAGTCGCAAGATGACTCTAATAATCCACGATTTAAGGCGTGCGATATACCTTCTTTCGGTTCAGACAGAATTTTTATCCTAGAATCTTTCAAAGATGCAGCTCTTGCGATTTCTGTGCCTTTATCGCCTGATCCATTATCAACGAGAATTATTTCGGAAATTAAGGTTTCACCAGCCAATGAATCCAGACATTCCTTGAAGTATTTATCTGAATTTCTGAAAGGAATGAGGACACCCACTCGATTCACGATATTAGACTCTGGGAGCACGTTAAAATCTTACATCACGATTTTTACAAACGGATCTATTACTATTACTAAATTGGAGAGTTACTTTTGAAAGATAACAAAGATAAGGAAGTACTCCCAATAATTAAAAGATCACTGAATATTTTATCAAAGAAAGAGAGACATTACTTACTGATCGCTTCCGTCCTGAATGTAATGTTAGCCTTATTCGATTTACTGGGAGTAATATTGATTGGGTTGCTTGGGGCGATATCAAGTCGAAGTATTCAATCGCTTGATCCTGGAAATCGTGCATCAGCGCTACTCGAACTCCTGAAAATTGAAAGTTTTACATTACAGCAACAAACTTTAGTGCTTGGAGCGAGTGCCGCTATGGCATTCTTTCTTAAGAGTATTTTGTCAATTTATTCTTCTAAGAAAATTCTAAGATTCATAAGTGCACGTACTAATTCTCTTTCGAATGGTCTAATTGCTAGCTTATTTTCTCAACCTCTTACCTCAATAAGGAGACGTACATCCCAAGAAATATATTTTTCTATTACTGAGGGCGTTGCTTCGATAACGATTCGGATTCTTGGAAGCATAATTTTATTAGCATCAGATTTAGCGGTTTTGGTTTTGTTGGGCTTGGGACTAGTAATCGCAGATCCACTTATAGCCTTAGCAACCTTTGTAGGATTTATATTTGTCGGTTATTTACTTTTTAGTACAACTCAGAAAAGAGGTTACTTTTTAGGAAGTGAACTTTCTTTTAATGCCATAAAAAGCAATGAAAAAACAAATCAATTAATAGAAAGTTATCGAGAAATTTTTGTCAGAAATCAAACAGAAGCCTTTATATCTGATATTACGTCTTCTCGCGCAAGAATATCAAATATCTCAGCAGAATTATTTTTTATACCGGTTAAATCCAAATACATAATGGAATCTGCCTTAGTTTTTTTTGCGCTGTTACTTGCTTTTTTACAATTCTATCTAAATGATTTCTCTCGAGCAATCGCAACGCTCTCAATTTTTCTAGTGGCAGGTACTAGAATTGCACCTGCAATTCTGAGAATTCAACAAACTTTAGTCCAAATCAAAGTAACCCTGCCCACTGCAGCATTGGCGCTTGAGATGATTGAAGAACTGAAAAAGAATAGAACCGAACAAGTTAAATTGGGCGAGAGTGAATCTAATATTTCTGCCGATAGTTTTGTCTCCAATATAAATCTTGATTCGGTTGATTTTGACTTCGGGCCACAGAATAAATTCAAGATTCGTAACTTAAATTTAGAGGTAGCTCCAGGTCAATTTGTTGCAATTGTTGGAGAAACAGGATCTGGTAAATCCACTATAGTAGATTTGATTCTGGGTATAAATACTCCAACTAATGGGGTCGTAACAATATCAGGCAGGCCTCCAAGAGTGGCATTCAAGCTATGGCCCGGAGCCGTATCGTACGTACCTCAGAACATTACATTCTTAAATGGCACCATCCGAAGTAATTTAGTTTTTGGTAATGCGACTCAAAATTTGAGTGATTCGGATTTATGGAGGGCTTTAGAGGTAGCTCAGTTACGAGATTTCGTTGAAAGTTTACCACTTGGTCTTGACTATCGAATTGGTGAGCATGGAAATAATCTGAGTGGGGGACAAAAACAAAGGCTTGGAATTGCACGTGCATTAATTAGCAACCCATCGCTTCTAGTCTTGGATGAAGCTACCTCTGCCCTTGATGCTCAAACAGAAAAAGATTTTAATGATTCTGTTCAATCTATTAAGGGACAGACAACATTGTTAATTATTGCACACAGAATCTCTACTATACTAAACGCAGATAAAATATTGTATATCGAAGACGGTGAAGTAAAGGCATCTGGTACATTTTCTGAATTAAAATCACTTGTTCCAAACTTTGAACTTCAATGCAAACTGCTAGGGTTATAGCAATTATCTGGGCCGCCTACGACGTTGATCTGAGTTTGGACGGCTTTTGCGCTTACCGCGAGAAGAGGACGGAGCCTTATCTACAACGGGTGCAACGTATGGAATACCTGAAGGCTCTTGAGCTCCAGTAATCCTCATCAAGTCTTCGTCCAGTGGCTTTACACCTACAAACTTAGGCGTAACGCCAGCGCGGGTAGTTAAACCACCAACAGACTTCTGCTGCTTAGTTGTTGCAAGGGTTACTACTGCACCTGACTCACCAGCACGGGCTGTGCGGCCTGATCGGTGTAGGTAATCTTTGTGATCTGTTGGAGCATCAACGTGTACAACAAGTGAGATTCCATCTACGTGGATTCCACGTGCTGCAACATCTGTTGCAACTAGAGCTGAGTTTGCCTGCTCCTTAAAGAGAGCCAAAGTACGGGTACGGACAGCTTGTGACTTTCCACCGTGTAGAGCGCCCACTGGAACACCAGCGTGAGCCAACTTGTCAGCTAGGCGATCAGCACCGCGCTGTGTCTTTACGAAGAGGATTGTCTTTCCATTACGAGCTGCAATCTGATTTGTGATGTCATCCTTGTCTCCAGGATGCATAACGAGTACGTAATGCTCCATCGTTGATACAGATGCACGATCATTTTGCAGTGAGTGTGTCTTTGGGTTCTTCAAGTATTGCTTAACAAGAGAGTCAACACCGCGGTCAAGGGTTGCTGAGAAGAGAAGACGTTGTCCACCAAGTTTGCCTTGGTCAAGAATCTCTTTCACAACAGGCAAAAAGCCCATGTCAGCCATCTGATCTGCTTCATCGAGAACGGTGATCTGAAGTTCATCAAGTTGAACTTCGCCCTTATTGAGAAGATCGATCAAACGACCAGGGGTAGCAACCAAGATTGCTGTTGCTTTACGCATCGCAGTGATCTGCTTTCCGTAAGGCATTCCACCTGCGATAACAACTGACTCGTGGCCAATTGAGCGAGCAAGAGGACGAAGAACTTCATCAATCTGCTGTGCAAGCTCGCGTGTAGGCGTGAGGACAAGAGCTAGCGGCTTGTGTGGCTTAGCCTGCTTGCCGTTGATGTTTGAAAGAAGAGCTAGGCCGAATGCAAGGGTCTTTCCTGAACCGGTTTGTCCGCGACCTAGGATGTCGTGACCGGCTAGTGCATCTGGAAGTGTTGCAATCTGAATTGGGAATGGATGTGTAATTCCCTGCGCGTTGAGTGCGTTAGCAAGTGCTGGTGTAATACCAAGGTCACGGAAGGTTGTTGTTACCTCTGTGAGTGGCGTTGCATCAATGAGGTTTGCATCTGCAAGGTTGGTTGAGATGTAGTTATCCTCTGCACCAAAATCTGTAGCAGCATGTGTATGCGTACGTGAGTGCGCTTTAAAGTCATCGCGAGCATAGGCAGGTGAGTCATTACGACGATCACGTGCTGGCTTTGATGGACGGGTTGCATCGCGCTCTACGCGAAAGTTCGAGGCGCGAACATCTGGGCGCTCTGTCTTCTTTGCAGCCGACTGACGTGAAGGTGCACCTGGCACGTACTTCTCGCGCTTTTTAGGAATGAAGTTTGGACGACCATCTTCGCTGCGTGAGACCTTTTCAATAGCTGCTTCACGACGAGTAGTTGGACGGCGATCACTTTTCTTAAACTCTGGCTTTTTAAATCGCTCGCTCTTCTTAAACTCAGCGGCCTTGGTGCGATCTTCGCGATCTGAGACAAACTTAGCTGCGCGGCTTGGAGCCTTTGAATACTCTTTCTTACCGAACTCCTTCTTCTTAAAAGGTGCGCGAGCAGGACGCTCTGCGCGCTCTTCACGGGGTTCGTTGAAATCAACTTTCTTAAGCTTTGGAGCAATCTTTTCTTGGTAGCGCTTTGCACGCATCTTTGATCGCTCAGTTAGGCGAGCCTCTTTCTTTGAAAGAGTTGATGTGTCAACATCGCTGTAACGCTTTGTTGATGGTGCGCTCTTATCGAGTGGCTTTGCAGCAACACCTTTGCGCGCAATCTTTTGCGCAGCGGTATGGCGTGGCTTTGAAGTTAGTGGGGCTGCAACGGTGTTCTTCTTTACTCGTGGCTTGCCAGCTTTAGCTGAGGCAGCGCGACGAGCTTTTCCGGGTGCGGCGGTACGTGTTTGTAGAGACATGAAAATAGATACCAATCGAGACGACAAGCGCGTCTCGGGTATGGCCTGCTCTAGTTATCTAGGCGACCAGGGTCTTGATAAGACTCGCAAGTAAGTGGGGCGGTGTGCCCGCACTTTGGGGGAAGTGCATCGATGCGGTTGCTTCGATAGGCTAATTCTACCTTTGAATCAAGGATGCCTTGACCAAAAGGAGCAAAATGTCCGATTTGTCCACTCCACGCTACAAATAGCCCTTAGATTCGTAGAAGGCTATAGAGGCAGCGACGGCTGGCTCTGCAAGATAACCGGTTATTTAAATGAGGTCTCTCGTGGCACTAAAGAAGAGCGGTAAGGCAGGTCTGCAAGTCTGGACCGTTGCCCAGCTCAGTGCTTTCTACACAGAGAACCGTCAAGAGCTCCTTGCCCACGCTAACCGAGTGCTTAAGGATTCATCAAAGGCTGAAGAAGTAACACAGGATGCGTTGATCAAGTTCATGCTCGCAGCTCCAGAGCTCGAGTCAGCAGATCACGCCCTTTCATACCTTCACCGCACCATCGAAAACCTCTGCATCGACCTGTTCCGTGCGGAAGGCCGCCGTCCGAACCTCGTTGTATTAGATGATGCAACAGCCGAGGTTGAGGCAAGCTGGCAGGTAGATGGCGATCATTCTTCAGCTCTTTCAGCTGCAGAGGACGCTGCCGTTATCCGCCAAGCACTTTCACTACTTTCTCCTGCAGAGCGCGCAGCACTTGTTATGTGGGAGGTCGAAGGACGCTCTACTGAGGAAATCGCAGCAGAGCTTGGCATCAAAGAGTCTGCAGTGCGCCACACAGTTTCACGCGCTCGCCTATCTCTTCGCCGCATCCTTACCGAAGTTGTTCTCGATCAAGAGCGTGGACTCACAGCCATGGACATGCTCTCTAGCACCTACAAGAAAGCATCAGAGGTCGCGCAGAAATCAGCTCGCGCTACCTTGTCACTTCTCCTAGTGATTACCGCTTTCTTGGGCTTTAACTCACTGACTGGAAATGAAGGTGTAGTACCTACCCTTCCTAACCAGGTAGTGGAGGCACCCTCTAATGAGCCTTCCCCATCAGCTTCAGCAACCGCTGAGGCGACTGCCGCAGCCCAGATTGATGCTGCGGTCGCTGGACTAACCGACGGACTATCCACGATCTCAAAGGCAGTTGCATACGTGCGTGCAGCTGCTACGAGCATCGGCTGGGATGGTCTTGATGGTTCGGGAGCACCTGTTGGCTTTACCTCCAACACAGGCGCTTTCACGCAGAAGAACTCTGGAAACTCCTCCTTGTTGCAGATTAACGCGGCAAACTCGGTTTTCAGCGTCTCTCAGGACGGGCTAGAAATCAACCTCAACCAGTCATTCGACATCGTCGATGACAAGGTCGTGATTGATTTTGCCCCCATCGCACAGACAGCCGAAGGCCTAGAAATCCTTCAGGTTACCCGCCAGTCAAGCGTGGAGACACGTATGGCTGACGGATCTCGCCTCATCAGCGCCTGGGTTACAATTAACCCAGCAAGCGCAAATGTCGCCCCGCCTTCACAGATCAACGTGAAGCTACTTCTCTCAGCGGACGGTTCAGCCGTTATCTCTGAGTCCGCTCAACTCGAATTTTCAACTCAATATGGAAAGGCCAGCTCATGAAGTCTGGCCTAAACAGAATTCTCTCCCGCGTCCGGATACACGGGGGGGATAGTGGTGTGTCAGCACGTGCGACCCATCACAACGTGGAAAAAGACCTTCTCATTACTTATGTGAGTGCTCTTTCTTCACAAGCCGACCTAGGGAACGTCTCTAGATCGACTACCGAAAGGAAAAAAATGTCTACAAAGACAACTTTCAAGCGCGTTGCGCTTGTAACTGTTGCAGCTCTAGGAATGGGTGTTCTTACATCTGTTGCTCCAGCTTCAGCGGCACAGGCAGCTGCAGGTGCATCTGCTTGGCAAATTACTGATACAACGGGAACTCTTGGAACTGGTTCAGGCACTGCAGGTGCAGGTCTAGTTGCCCAGGGTAAGAAGCTAATTACAGCGGCTACAACACAAGCCACAACAAGCACAAAGACTGGTGCAGCTGAAGCAACTGTTGGGTCTTACCTAACATTTACACCAGCTACTACAGATACTATGACTGCAGCAGGAACGCAGACAATTACTGTCACTGGACCAGCCGTTATCTCTAGCTGGTTAAAGGCTAACTCAAACTCTACTAACGGAACTAATACTCTTGATGCAACTAGCAAGATTCTTAAGTATACCGTTGGTGCAGATACTCACGCGCTAGCTTCCGTTGCAATCAATGTAACTGGCACAGGTACAGTAACTGTAACCATTGCTTACTCAGCTCCAGCTGAAAGTACCGTTTACACAATTGCAGCAATTGCAGATGCAGATGCTTCAGCTGTTGGAACTATGAACGTTGCAAAGTCAAACGTTGCAATTCTTGCTGGCACTTCAGGTACACCTACAACTGCTAACACAGATGCAACCGGGTCAGCTATTCGCCTGAATGCTGCAAAGGCTAACGTTTACGCGTTGATCAATGACGTTTACGGAAAGGCAATCGCAGGTCAGCTAGTTGCAACTGTTACTGCAGGTCTTGGAACAGTTAAGATTCAGGCTGTCGGTGGAGATGACTCTGCTGGTACAACTGGTCTATCTTCATACACAACTGATGGAACAAACGCTGTTGAGGTAGTCGTTGCACAGAAGACTGCAAACACAGCTGCTGATGTCACTTTCAAGCTAGAGTTCAATGGAACACTTGTCGCAACTAAGACAATCAAGTTCTATGGAGACATCGCGAAGCTTGTAGCAACAGCTCCAGCTAGCGGAGCTGTTGGTAAGGCTGATGCTTCAACAGCTAACACAGGCATCGTTATCGCAGCTTACGATGCTGCAAACAATGCAATTACAGCCTCAGGTATCGCTAGTGCTTCGACTAATGCTGCCGATGTAACTGTAGTAGCTTCAACAACTGTCTCTGCTCAACCAGTAGTCATCTCAAACACAGTCACATCAGCAACAGCTGGTGCAGCTACTTATGTTTGTGCTGATCTAGGTGGAACAGGTTCAGTTAAGTACTCAGTAACTAACGCCGCAGGAGTAGTAATCACTTCTGATGCAATCACACTTAAGTGTGCTGACGGCGCTAATGACACAGATGCTTCTGTTACAGCGGCATTCGATAAGGCAAAGTACTCAGCTGGCGAAATTGCAACTCTAACTTTGACTTTCAAAGACGGAGATAAGAATCTCGTTAACGGCGTTGACGTAATTAGCTCAGAAACTTTGACTGTTACTTCATCAGCGCTAACTGCTGTTACTGCACCTACAGCACTTGATAAGGCTGTAGCCGGTGTAAAGACATACAAGTTCATTGTAGGTCAGACACCAGGTAAGTTCCAGGCTGTAGTCGTAGTCCCAGGAATTGCAACAGATGCTCTTGGTAAGACAACTACGTTGTCGGTCGAAGTAACATCTACTGCTTCTTCAGAGATCGCTCAGCTTGTAAAGGTAATTGGAACTCTTCTAACTACTTTCACAAAGCAAATCACAGCACTTATTAAGGCTCTTAAGAAGTAATACTTCTTAATTCTTAATACCAAGAAACCCCCGCTACCCCATATGGAGTAGCGGGGGTTTCTCTTTGCTTCTAATTTAGCAGTAACGCTTAATAGCGTCTTTTAGCAACTTTAAGTCTGCAGCTGCTTCATTGATTTGCTTCTCTGTCTTTATGTAAAAAGGATCCGTGTCAGGATAGACACCTTTCACTATATCCATGTAACTAGCTAAGCTCTCGAAGGTGTCGAGCACAAGCGGATAAGCCTTTTTTGACTTTGAACAACTAAATCCGCTCGGTACGACAATCTTCTTCCAAGCTAACTTATTAGTTGCTGTGTTCAATTTACATTCAAACTTGCTTGAACCAGCTTTGGAAATTTGCCCCTTAGTCGTGCAAGCCGCCCCGGCCTTTACGGCAGCTTGTGCAGGAACGGTGTAACCAAGGGAAAGTGCAAGGACAATGGAAAAACAGACTGACTTCTTCATGAGACTCCTTTTTCATACGCGTGAGGGTTATGGTACTAGCCGAAATTGCCAAATTCATGTGTCCTAATGGTCATAAAGCTGGGAAAGGCTCCTCGGCGCAAAGTTAAGTGATTTGCAGGTTGAGCCCTTACGATTTGCGCATGGATAAATCGGCCCAGAATTCATTGGCAAAAATACTCTCATTCGGAAGCCTCGCTGTAACCCTGCTGGTAACAAGTTCGATTAGTTATGATCCGGTGAACGTTTCAAAACTGGTCGTAGCTACAGGAGCAGGTTTTGCAATTTGGGCCTTGCTTTTCCGCAGCAGGTTTAAGCCTGTTTTGCCAGATTCCAAATATGTTGTTTTTGCGGTAATTGCGTTTCTTGGTTTTGGATTGGTTTCTGTCCTTGCGAGCTCGGCAGCTTGGGAACAGAATGTTTTTGGAACTTTTGGACGAAATACTGGTTATCTTGTGTATCTAAGCTTTTGTGGCATTCTTCTCGGCGCCACATCAGTGCGTGACAAAAAACATTTTGTTTGGGTAATTCGCTCTGTAATTTTTGGCGGGCTTGTCAACATAGTCTATTGCGGCATAGACATCATCGGCCCAGACCTTATTGGATGGAACAACGTATATGGACATATTCTTGGAACCTTTGGTAATCCGAACTTTATTTCAGCATACCTAGGAATATTCTTGGTAATGAGTCTGGCTTATGTTTTTGGCGAGGGATTTAACGCAAAATTTAGATTGGCCAGCGTTGCGATTGCATGCGTAACATTTTTTGAAATAGTAAAGTCAGCGGCAATCCAGGGTATTGCAGTAACGGGAGCAGGCCTTGCAATTATTGGTTTTTATCTGGTTAGGTCAAGAGCCTCGAAACTCATTTATTCCTGGATTTATTCTGTTTTAGTTTTGATTGTAGGATCCTTCGCTTTAGCTGGAGCCCTACAAACAGGACCGCTTGCGCAATATATTTACAAAACTTCAGTTTCGTTACGTGGCGTTTATTGGGATGCTGGCATCAAGATGGGACTAGATAATCCACTTACGGGCGTTGGATTCGATTCATATGGAGATTATTACCGCCAGGTGCGCTCAGCTCAAGCAATGATTACACCTGGGCCTCAGACAGTTACAAATGCTGCTCACAACGTAGTAATTGATGTTTTTGCCAGCGGAGGATTTCCGCTGTTGATTGCGTATTTAGTTTTGCTTTTTGCAGCCGTGGTTTCAATAATTAGAGTTACCATCAGAAAAAAGCAGTATGACGGGGTTTTTGTCTCAATTTCAGTGGGCTGGGCTTGCTATCAATTACAGTCACTGGTCAGCATCAACCAAATTGGACTAGCAATTTGGGGGTGGCTCTTGACTGGACTTGTAGTCGCCTATGACATCGCCACCCGTAACGAAGTTGATTCGAGTGAGTCCTCACTCCTTGAAAAGGGCCGTAAAGTGAAGGCCAAATCCACTAAGAGCGGCTCATTAGTGCTTATCCCTTCCCTCGGATTCATAATGGGCACGCTCGTTGCCATGCCACCATTTGCTGCTGATGCCCAATGGAGATCCGCTGCAAAATCTGGCAACGCTCAAATTGTTTATAACGCTGCAGTTAAGTGGCCGATAGATTCCTATCGCTTGAATAGCATTTCGGGAACATTTGCTCAAAATAATCTTGATACTCAAGCAATAGAATTGATTCGCAAGAGCGTTGAACTAAATCCGAATTCCTATGATGCTTGGCGAATTTATGCGAGTATTCCTTCGGCGACAGAAGTAGAAAAGACAAAAGCTACCGAAATGATGCGCAAACTCGATCCTCGCAACACAAACCTCGAGTAGATTCCAAGCATGAAGGTAGCAATCATTGGTCAGGGCTATGTTGGCTTAACCGTTGCCTCCTTTGCCATGGGCAACCATAAAGTAGTTGGGTATGACAATAATGCAGCGATTGTTTGCTCTCTTAATTCAGGTATTTCCCATATCGAGGGTGTGACAAGCGATTCAATATTAAAGGCAATCGCGAGCGGCAAATATAAGGCCTCAAGTACCGCTTCGGATCTTTCGGGTGCAGAGATAGTAATTATCTGTGTTCCAACGCCATTGAATAAAAAGCGAAAGCCCGATCTTTCATATCTTGAAAGTGCATGCAAGTTGATTGGTGAGAACATCTCACATCCCGTATTGATCATTAATGAGTCAACCTCATCTCCGGGAACCGTGCGGAACTTGATTAAGCCAACTGTTGAGAAGTATTCAAAGGTCAAGGTCGAGCACCTTTACTCTGTTTCACCTGAGCGCGTAGATCCAGGACGTACCGATTGGGATCAAAAGAACACCCCACGTCTTTATGCGGGGTTAACCGCCGAAGCATCCAAGAAGACAAGAGAGTTCTACGCATCCTTCTGTGACAACTTGGTTGAGGTCTCATCTCCTGAGGTTGCAGAGGCAGCCAAGCTCTTTGAGAACTCTTTCCGACAGGTAAATATTGCGTTAGTAAATGAGTTTGCACAGATTACGAACGCTCTAGGGATCTCCGTTAACGAGGTCCTTGAGGCGGCCAATACAAAGCCGTATGGCTTTATGAAGTTCAACCCAAGTGCTGGTGTTGGTGGGCATTGCATCCCCGTGGATCCTTCCTACCTTGCAGATGCGGCAGAGAAGGCAGGGGTTAAGGCCTCCTTTATTGAACGGGCTAACGAGGTAAACCTTGCAATGCCTCGGTACGTGGTTTCAAGGGTTGCGGCCGATAATGGTGGATCTCTAAAAGGTAAAAAGGTTCAGGTTGTCGGTGTTGCTTATAAGCCAAACGTTGCTGACACACGTGAGACCCCTGCTGAGATTGTTATCGATGAACTTAAGAAACTTGGAGCAGTTGTTAGCTGGCATGACCCAGTTGTGAAGAGCTGGAAGGGCGAGGGCTCATCTGATTTAGGTGGGGCAGAGATCGCGATAGTTGTCACCTTGCATGATGTTGTGGATAAGGCAGCGGTTTTGATATCTGCTGGGTATGTATTTGATGCAACAGGTAAGTTGCCTGGGGCTGTGCAGCTCTAGATTGAGGCTGCGACATCATCGATGATGTCATCAAGTGTCTTGCTAGGTGCCCAGCTTGTATGGGCTTTGATCTTGGTTGTGTCGGGTACTCGACGCTGCATATCTTCAAAGCCAGCGGGGTAGGCATCTGAGTACGGGGTGTAGGTAATTTTTGAGGTTGAGTTGGTGCGCTCGATGATCTTCTCGGCTAACTGCTTGATGGAAGTTTCGCCTGTGCCACCGATGTTGAAGACCTCGCCGATTGTTGTTGGGTCAGAGGCAAGCTTGAGGATTGCAGAAACTGCGTCCAGCACGTGGCAGAAGACTCGAGATTGTGAGCCATTGCCATAGATAGTGATGGATTGATTAGATTTAGCGGCTTGTACAAAGCGAGGCAGGACCATTCCGTAGCGCCCTGTCTGGCGAGGGCCAACTGTGTTGAAGAGGCGGATGGTGGTTACAGGTAGTTGCTTGGTTAAGAAGAGTGCGTGAGCGATCGCTTCTTCTAGCGCTTTGGCATCTGAGTATGTCCAGCGAATCTTTTGAGGTGTGCCAACCACGCGGTCATCTGTTTCCTTCAGAGGTTGGTTTGGGTTCTTGCCGTAGATCTCTGAGGTGCTGGCGATGATGATGCGCTTATTGAACTTAGTTGCAGCTTGGAGAACTACCTCAGAGCCTGTGAAGTTAGTTGAGATTGATTCGATGGGGTTTTCAAGGATTGTGTTGACGCCAAGAGCTGCGGCCATGTGAAGGATGAGGTCGGCATCCTGGGTGAGCTTTTCAACCAGGCTTGCATCGCGGATATCGCCTTGGTGAATCTCGATCTTGTCGGCGATATGGGCGATGTTGGCTTTGCTGCCGGTAGATAGGTTGTCGAGGATGGTGACGTTGTGGCCTTGGGCAAGCAGGGCATCACAGAGGTGTGAGCCGATAAAGCCGGCTCCTCCTGTGAGGAATACGCGCATGGGGGAAGTCTAACTAATGCCCTTGCTTAATCGCTTCGACAGTGCAGCGACATCGAGCTCACCTTTGGCTGTTGCCACTACTAATGATTCTGCGGTATCAATCTTGAGCTTTAAATCAAAGCCATTCATCAGACAGAAGGCTCTTGTGGCTGACCATGCCAGGCGCTTATTGCCGTCGATAAGGCAGTGGTTACGAGCTAATGAGTGCATCAACGCCGCGGCTTTATCTGCAAATGTTGGGTATGCATCCTTACCGTAGATCGTTGTTTGCGGACGGTTGGCTGCAGATTCAAGAAGGCCGATATCGCGGATCTTGAAGCCTGGAATAAGTGCGCTACCAATCTCTATGAGATCTTCGAGATTGAGGTAATCAATACCTGCCACTATTGAGCAAGGCGCTTAAGGAGCTCTGCGTCCTCGGTGGCAATCCGTGCGATCGCACCTTTGAGGCGCTGGTCGCGACGGGAGATGTAGTTATCAATAGCGGCAAGTGCTGCCTCTTGCATGGAGATGCCATCTTGGGCAGCGCTCTTTCGAAGTGCGGTTGTTTGTTCTGGAGAGAGGCGAAGATTCATAGCCATGGGTAAATGGTACCAGAGTGGTACCAGTACTGTGTCTATCGGCTTACCCTCGGTCGCTCATCAGGAAGTTCACAGGAAAGTAAGGGAAGGTTTTCCCATGGGATCTCGGGTTACCTACAGACGCTTTAGCCCCTTAAAGGGCGATGTTGCTTCTTGGGCACTCGGTATTGGCCTTGGTTTAACAGTTGCGATGCAGCTGACCACGATGCGCAAAAGCGATATCGATACTCTCTATGCAGCGGTTGGTTCGCTATCGCGTTTAGCAGCTTTGCTTGGAACTTACTTCGCTTTGGTTGGCATCTTTATGATCGCAAGAATTCCGTGGGTTGAAAAAAGTATTGGCCATGATCGATTAGTTGTGTGGCATAGAAAGCTTGGGCCGTGGAGTTTGTATCTAATCGGCGCACACGTTTTCTTTATAACTATCAGCTATGCCGGCTTTAGTCAGATCTCACTGGTGTCACAGTTTTGGCAGATACTCAATGACTTTGGGTGGATGTGGTTTGCACTAGCTGGATTCTTCTTAATGATCTTTGCAGGGATTACATCGTATAAAAAGGCCCGGGCAACGATGAGCTATGAGACCTGGTGGATTTTGCACGTTTTTACATACGGTGCGATGGCTGCATCCTTTATGCACCAGATAGTTAACGGGCAGATGTTTATTGGACATCCACTCAACCGTGGGTACTGGATCGCCTTGTATGTTGCAATGGCGTTCTGTGTTATTTGGTGGAGAATCGTTAAGCCAGCAGTTTTGTCGATCAAGCACCGGTTGGTTATTGATAAGGTAGTTAAAGAGGGACCAGGTGTTTACTCAATTATCTTTAAAGGTCGCAGATTGCGCGAGCTTGGTGCTGAAGGTGGGCAGTTCTTTAACTGGAGGTTTAATACAAAAGGGCACAGGTTGCTTGCACATCCGTACTCGCTCTCTGCTGCTCCAACCGATGAGTACATGCGCATTAGCGTTAAGAACTTAGGCGATCACTCACGCGCAACTGAGTATCTGCGGGTGGGAACCAAGGTGTGGTTTGAAGGGCCTTATGGTGCATTTACTGCGGGGCGCACGAAGAGTAAGCGAGCTGTGTTGATTGGTGGAGGTGTTGGAATTACACCTATTAGAGCCCTCCTTGATGAGTTTAAGGACAGCGCAAGTGTTGACGTTATCTTTCGTGCACCGCGGGAGGAGGATTTAATCTTGCGAGAAGAGCTCGATTACATCGCCTCAAAGTCTCATGGCACCGTGCGGGTGCATTACATGGCAGGGCCTCGTAAGAACTTTCCAATGGATGCGCCGTTTTTAGGTGCTTTGATTCCAGATATTGCAGATGCAGAGATCTATATCTGTGGGCCTTTAGCTTTGATTGAAACGGTCGTTCAGGCTGCAAAGGAGCTTGGAGTATCGGCTACGCGCGTGCACCATGAGGAGTTTGTTTACCATGCGGTGTAGTTCAAAGCCGAAGAGCAAACTCACCTAGGTCTCAGCCATCTCTCAGGTAAGCAGGTGATAGTTAACTTATGAAGAAAACCCTCTTGATCGCAACCGGAACTATCGGTGGTCTTGGTGCTGTGCTCTCTGTAACCCCGCCGCAGTTTGGGCAGACAAACGTTATTGCGCTGGGCAATCAAGGTGTTGATACCCAAAGCGCTCCTGCGCAAGATACCGCGCAAGTAACTCCACAAAGTACTGCAACGAAAAAGGCGAGCACACCAAAGGCCACAACACCATCTGCTGCAACACCTGTTCCAAAGCAGAGCACGGCGGCTGCATCTAGTGGATCCATCAACGGCAAGTTCACGGGTGACTCTGTTGATATTAAGTACGGCTTCTTGCAGGTTCAGATAACTGTTACTAACGGCAAGATCACCGATGCACAGGCGATTAAAACCCCTGATGCAAGAAATGATCGATACACAAATAAGGCTGTGCCGGTGCTGCGTGCGCAGACAATCGCAGTTAATGGAAATAACTTAGATAACGTATCGGGTGCTTCGTATACATCTTTTGGTTGGTATACATCCTTAACAAGTGCGATGGTTAAAGCAAGGTTGTTGTAACCTTTGAGTACTCGCAAGCAGTACACCATTGATGTGTGGGGAACCATCCTCTTTCTCGATCTTGCAGACTCAAAGCTAGGCGTTGAGGCGTTAGATGCTGCGGTAAAGAGGGTTGAGGATTTTGTCTTTCAGGTTGATATTGATTTTTCAACCTTTAAAGCCAACTCATTTGTTTCGCGGCTTCGTCGTGAAGAAATCACTATCGATCAGTGCCCACCCGATGTGATTGAGGTTTGGAACTCATGCGAAGTTGCAAAGGAGATTACTCAGGGAGCCTTTGATCCTTGGGAGGTAGAAGGTGGTTTTGATCCATCTGGTTATGTAAAGGGATGGGCCTCCGATAAGTGTGCGCAGATTCTTCAAGATGCAGGTGTTGAGGATGTGCAGGTAAATGGTGCAGGAGATATCATTGTGCGTGGACCAAAGAAATCAGTGGGAGTTGTAAACCCTGATAATCGCCAAGAGGTAGTAAAAGTATTTGGACTTCAAGACTGCGCAATTGCAACCAGCGGTGATTATGAAAGGGGCGGACACATCCGAGATCCATTTACCGGCACCGTTGCAATCGGTGCTCGATCTGCCACGGTTATTGGGCCCGATGGCGGGCTAGCCGATGCTCTGGCAACGGCGCTGATGGTGGCCGGCGAGGATGGCGTTGAATGGTTTGGTAACCCCGAGCTATCTGAGTACTCAGCATGGGTGATAGAGCGCCATACAGGGCAAAACTGGGGCGTTGGGCCGCAGGTCTTTAACGCTTAGTAGATAGGGCAAGATTGCCCGGTGAGCATCTGGGTCTGTGGCGAGGTATTGATCGATCTGCTCCCCGGAAACCCTGATCGCATCCCCGTAGTCGGCGGCGGGCCTGCAAATACAGCAAAGGCGCTTTCTCGCTTAGGGCACGATGTTCAATTTATCGATGGCATATCAACCGATGCATACGGTGTATCTGCACGTGAAGAGCTAGAGCGCGATGAGGTTAAGTTAGATCTTGCATTAACAAGTGATAAGCCAACATGTTTAGCGATTGTCTCTGTTGGCGAAAACGGCGGCGCAACATATGAGTTTAAGATCGATGGCACGGCAACCTTTGACTTTTCCTTAGATTGGCTGCCAGATCCATCTATTCACAAGCCACAGATTTTGCACATTGGAACCCTTGTAACGATTATCGAACCTGGTGCATCTGTTTTATACGACTGGGCGATGCGGGTAGCAGAGTTTGCACCGATTGTCTTTGATCCAAATGTTCGCACCTCAGTCATGAATGATCGCGAGAAGTACTGCGCAGTTGTTGAAAAATGGGTAGCGATTGCAACGACGGTAAAGGTTGCAGATGATGAGCTTAAGTGGCTCTACCCTGATGAGGATATCGAAGAGGTGTGTAAGCGTTGGGTTCGCGATGGTGTGGCCCTAGTTGTAATGACACGTGGGGCAAACGGTTCAAAGGGATTTACAGCAAGCGGTAGCGAAGAGGCTGATGGCGTTAAGGTCGATGTTATCGACACCGTTGGAGCTGGTGACACAGTCGGCGCAATCGTTGTTGAAGCGATGATTGAGGATGGTGTTATGGCTCTTGAGGGCGAGAAACTTCGCAAAGTTCTAGAGCGATCAGCACAAGCAGCGGGTATTACATGCTCACGTAAGGGCGCACAGCCTCCTTACAAGCACGAGCTTCCAAAAAGAAAGTAGATACCGCCCATGCAGTACATCGATGATGCAGAGTTTCAAATAAATATAGATCTCGATCAAGGTGGGCGAATTACCTCGTTGATGTGGCGCGAAATGCAGTTCACAGTTCCTTTTCGTGGGTCACCAAATAACTTTGGGTGGCACCCACTCGATACCTTAATGAGTAACAGCTCTTGGCAGGAGATCGGTCCTGGGCGATCACTTTTGCATCTGCCAAAAGAGTACAAAGGTGCAACCATTGAACAGAGCATTGAGGTTCTAGATGATGCAATCCGTTGGTCTGTTGAGTACGACCCAGCACACAGCGATATCGCAGCGGTTATTGGTTTACACGCATGGTTTGCCCGCGACTTAGAGCGCGGTGGCAGTGCGGAGATAGATTTCAAAACACATGAGCGCGCACCGTGGGATCAAACCTTCTCAGATATCAGCGGAGTACCTGCGATTATCTGGGAGGACGTAGCTCGGGTTGATATCGAATCCGATGCGAAGTTCTGGGCGATTAATACCGTTGACTCAGAGGCTGCCTTGATTGCACCACAGAACGCACCTATTGATGCAGCTGGTTTAGGCAAAAGTGGTGAGAACTACGTCGAAGCTCTCTTTATTTTCTCTGAAGGATAAATACACTGGGGCTATGCCTACGAAGATTAGTCAAAAGCGCGTTGCCGAGTTAATGAAGATCGAAACCGCACGGTTCAACAAAACCCATAAGAAATCTGCAAAGGCGTTTACCGCTGCGCAGAAGGTTATGCATGAAGGTGTTCCGATGTCGTGGATGGCTAAGTGGCCAGGTCCACACCCTGTCTTTGTGAAGCAGGCAAAGGGTGCGCACTTCACCGATATTGATGGAAATAAGTACATAGATTTTTGTTTAGGTGATACAGGTTCGATGACGGGTCACTCACCTGATTGGACTGTCTCTGCAATTCGTCAGCAGGCAGGGCGTGGAATAACGGCGATGCTTCCAACCGAAGATGCAGCGATTGTTGCCGCCGATTTAACACGTCGCTTTGGGTTGCCGTTGTGGCAGTTCACGGTTACGGCAACTGATGCAAACCGTCACGTTATTCGCTATGCACGTATGCTGACAAAGCGCAGCAAGATTGTTGTCATCGATATGTGTTATCACGGCTCCGTAGATGAAACCTTTGCAACCCTTGATAAAAAGGGAAAGACGGTGCGCCGTGATGGAAATATTGGTGCACCCGTTGCACTCGATGTAACTACGCGCGTTGTTGAGTTCAATGACCTAAAAGGCATGGAGAAGGCTCTAAAGAAGAAGGATGTTGCAGCGATTTTGATGGAGCCTGCGATGACAAATATCGGCATCGTGCTTCCTGAGAAGGGTTACCTCAAGGAGGTTGAAAAGCTTGCAAAGAAGTACGGAACTCTTTTGATTATCGATGAGACCCACACAATCTCAGCAGGCCCTGGTGGAATGACCAAGCAGTTAGGTTTAAAGCCTGATTTCTTAACAATCGGTAAAGCGATAGCCGGTGGAGTTCCAACCGGAACTTTTGGTATGACAAAAGCTGTATCTGCTGCAATTAAAAAGGCGGTAAAGATTGAGATTATCGATACCGGTGGAATTGGTTCAACCCTTGCAGGTAACGCTTTTTCACTTGCGGCGATGCGTGCAACGCTGTCTAAGGTATTAACAGATAAAGCGTTCAAGCACATGATCGCACTCGGTGATCGTTGGAGCGATGGAGTGGATGCTGCAATCAAAGAGTTTGATCTACCGTGGCACTGCAACCGTTTGGGTGCACGTGGTGAGTACCTCTTTGCACCCAAGGCTCCGCGCACAGGTAAAGAGGCTGCCGAAGCTGGTGACTTTGCACTAGAGCAGTACATCCACCTTCGTATGCTCAACGATGGCTTCTTAATTACCCCTTTTCATAATATGGCGTTGATGTCACCGGCTACGACAAAGGCTGATGTGGACGCTCATACCAAGGCGTTTCGCAAGATGTGCGCGGAGTTAGTTAAAGCCTAGCTTTGTGTAGAGGCCAAGGCCCTTCACATTATCTGCATCAACGTAGAGCATTGCGTGTTTTAACCCTTTTGCGGTGAGGTAGTTAAGCGCTGCGATTGAGGTTGCACGGGCGACACCTTTTTGTGTGTGGTCTGGGTCAACGCCGACAACGTATAACTCACCCACAGGCTCGTGGTTTGTTAGATCATTGTGAATCTTGGTCCAGCAAAATCCAATGATTTTTTCCTTTTCAACGGCCAGGAAGAAGCCTTGTGGATCAAACCAGGGCTCGTTGATGCGTGACTCTAAGTCTTGAAGCGCCCAATCACCCTGGTCTGGATGATGCGCAAAAACCTTGTTGTTAAGTGACAACCATGCTTTTTTATCTCTATCGATATCAAAGGTATGGATTGTGTGTGAATTGGTTTGCTCAGGCAATGGATCTAAGAGCGATCGGTGAATCTTTAAAATATGGCGCATGGTCCTTAGACCGGCTCGGTTACGTGGCTCTCTTTGCCATTTTGTTGAAGTGTGAAACGGTATCCAACGTTGCGCACCGTTCCGATAATTGATTCAAACTCAGGACCAAGCTTTGCGCGAAGGCGACGGATGTGAACATCAACTGTGCGGGTGCCACCGAAGTAGTCATAGCCCCAGATCTCTTGTAGCAGCTGTGCGCGGGTGAAGACGCGGCCTGGGTGTTGTGCTAAGTACTTAAGGAGTTCAAACTCTTTAAATGTTAGATCGAGTGAGCGGCCTTTAATCTTTGCAGTGTAGGTGCTCTCATCGATAACAACATCGCCTTGGCGGGTCTCACTACTTCCTGAGTCAGTGCCTGTGAGCTCTGCTTGAAATACACCAACAGCTAAACGAATACGTGCATCAACCTCTGCAGGCCCAGCTGTATCGAGAATAACATCATCGATTCCCCAGTCAGATGTAAAAGCTGTTAAGCCACCCTCAGTTGTAATCGCGATGATGGGTGCACCAACACCTGTTGTAGAGAGAAGACGGGTTAGAGCCTTCACTGTTGGGAACTCTTTGCGTGCATCGATGAAGATTAAATCCATAAGTGGTGAGTCAACAAGAACGCTTGCTTCAGCGGGAAGAATCTTTACCTGATGTTGTAAAAGTGCAAGAGAAGGAAGTACTTCCGCGCTCGCGCCAAGGGTATTTGTGAGTAGCAGTACCTTGGCCATGGTGAGAGAATACTCTTATGGATTCGCTGACCCAACTCGTGCTTGTTCTGCTTGCAGCGACCGGATTTGGTTTTTGGTTCAAGCGCTCACGTGGCGAGTTCCGCCGTAAGAAGACGCTCAACGGTCCAAAACTTAGCCCCGCTGCAATCGGTTGCGAACTCGGATCTCGCGTGACGATGGTTCAGTTCTCATCCGCATTCTGCTCTCCTTGCAGAGCTACCCAAGCGTTACTAGAGGACATGGTTAAGACCCTGCCTGATGTTCGTTACTCACACATCGATGCTGAGAGTCAGCTAGAGCTGGTGAGAGAACTAGATATTCGCTCAACCCCAACAACCCTTTTTCTCAACCGTGATGGCGTTGAGGTTGGCCGTGCATTTGGAACTCCAAAGCGCTCGCAGGTTATGCACGCGCTTAACGCTATTCACTAATCAAAGGCTTCTGCAAGTAGTTGGCGATTAGTGTTTATTGATAGACCTCTTTAACATTCACACCATGATTAACATAGATGCACGTGGGCCTCGATTTTCTGCAGTGATCACAACTGTTGTACTTGCAATAGCGCTACTAACATCAAATATCTGGGTAATCGCTTTTCAAACAGCTGTCTTTGCAATCGGTGCGCTTCGTGGACCACAGTTCACTCCGTACGCTTTTATATTTAAGAAAGTAGTTAAGCCACGCCTTAAGTCGGATCCAGTATTAGAGGATGTTCGACCTCTGCGCTTTGCGCAAACAGTGGGACTTGGCTTTGCACTCGTTGCAACCATTGGAGCAGCTTCAGGTGCTACAGGGGTTTTTACCGTGGCAACAGCTTTTGCACTTGTAGCAGCCTTCTTAAATGCAGCGTTTAACTTTTGTTTAGGCTGTCAGATGTATCTACTTCTCGTTCGCGCAACATCTAAATAATTTCAAAACTAACAAGGAGAAAAAATGTCACGTGAAACATCTTTAGTATCAGCGGATTGGGTTCAAGAGAACCTCAAGAGTCCAAATATTGTCATCGTTGAGGTTGATGAGGACACAACTTTGTACGATCAGGGTCATATTGAAGGAGCGATCCGCTTTCACTGGCGCGATGATTTACAAGATGGCCTAATCCGCGATCTGATCTCAAAGGAGAAGTTTGAAGCCCTACTTTCAAAGTCGGGTATCTCAAATGACACAACAGTCATTCTTTATGGTGGAAACAACAACTGGTTCGCAACGTATGCGTTCTGGTACTTCAAGGTTTATGGTCACCAAGATGTTCGTCTTATCGATGGTGGCCGCAAGCGTTGGGAGCTAGATGGTCGCCCATTCGTAACCGAAGTTCCTGTGGCAAAGGTTGCTAAGTATGTTGCAAAGGAGCGCGATAACGCTATCCGCGCATACCGTGATGAAGTCATTGCAGCGATTGGTACAAAGAACATCGTTGATGTGCGATCACCAGCAGAGTTCAGTGGTGAGCTCGCAGCTCCTGCTCACCTTCCACAAGAAGGCGGACAGATTAAGGGCCATATTCCAACAGCAAAGAACATTCCTTGGTCAAAGGCAGCAAATGAGGATGGAACATTTAAATCCGATGCAGAGCTCAAGGGGATCTACACAGGTGCAGGCGTTGATCTTGCAAAGGACACCATCGCTTACTGCCGCATTGGTGAGCGTTCAGCGTTCTCATGGTTTGTTCTCCACGAACTTCTCGGTGTAACAAATGTTAAGAACTACGACGGATCATGGACTGAGTACGGTTCATTGGTTGGCGTACCTATAGCTATCGGCGCATAAGTTGAAGACTTGTGGTGCAACACCTGGTGGTCCATCCTTAGATGGCATTGATCTAAGTAAGCAAACCGTTATTCAAGGAGTGATCTTTAGAGATGGAGATCAAAGCTCAACGGATGGTGTTCCAAACGGAACACCGGTTGCAAACGGTCATGTCAGATTGCTCGATGCCACCGGCGAGTTCACCGCAGAGGTTCCAACCAATGCCGAAGGTCAGTTTCGCTTCTTCGCAGCGCCTGGTACTTGGACCCTTGTTGTTCAAGCACCCGGGGCTCGAGTAGAGCAGCAGATCACCGCAGCACAAGGCGTACCTTCAGATATTTTTATCTCTCTTTAGAAGATAGGCTTTACACATGGCTGACCAACATGAGCTCCGCGAAAAAGGTTTGCGTTTAACTCCACAACGCGAATTGGTTCTCTCTGCTGTGCGTGCACTGGGTCATGCAACACCTGAAGAGGTGGCAGAGAAGGTTCGCCAGACGCATCCTGGAATCAACCTCTCAACTGTTTATCGCAACTTAGAAACCCTTGAAAATGTAGGGCTTGTTCAACACACGCACTTAGGCCATGGTGGCGCTACCTATCACGCAGCTGAGGAGCTCACACACCTTCACCTGGTCTGCGGCACATGCGGCTCTGTCGGAGATGCTCCTATCGATGTTGCAGCTAACTTTGTTCAAAACCTTTCAGATGATTACGGCTTTAAAACCGATGTAACGCACTTTGCCATCTACGGCACCTGCGCTGCATGCGTTAAGTAATCCTCGTACACTTAACTCTTATGACCGCTGTTTTAGTTGAAGAGGGCCCAGATAAGGGCGCGATTTGGCACTTCGGCGAACCAACTAAAGAACAGCGCGCACTCGCCGAAGGTAAGGCGTGGGCAGATCTCTCGCATCTTCGAATAATCGAGGTAAGTGGAGCCGATCGTCTGCGCTGGCTTCATGATTTAACGACTCAGCACCTTGAAAGCCTGGTTGCCGGTGATTGGAAGTCCGCTCTTATTCTCGATGCAAATGGTCGAATCGAGTATCAATTTAACTTAGTCGATGATGGGCAATCTACTTACCTTGTCATTGATCAAGGGTATGAGGAAAAGTTAATTGAGTACCTTAACAAGATGAGGTTCATGCTTGCGGTCGAAGTTCGTGATGCTTCTAGTGATTTTGCTGTACTTCGTGCACCTGGTGCAGCTACAGATATCGGTGGACCTTTTGCATTAGTTCCACGGGCTGAACTTGAGGAGATGAAGAGCGCCTTCGCTGCGAACGCGCTTCAAGTTGGCACATGGGCACTTGACGCCGAAAGAGTTGAGGCAGGGCGCCCGCGTATTGGTTTTGAAACCGATCACAAGACGATTCCAAATGAGATCGGCGTCTTAAACGGTGCGGTCCATATGCAAAAGGGTTGTTACCGAGGACAAGAAACTGTTGCAAAGGTATTTAACTTAGGTAACCCACCGCGTCGTATGGCGATGCTCCATCTCGATGGCAGTGCAGTTGTTATGCCAGCGCCGGGAACCCCGATTGAAAATGATGGCGTTGTTGTTGGCTTTTTGGGAACGGTTGCTCGCCACCATGAACTTGGACCAATAGCTTTAGCCATCTTGAAGCGAAATACACCAACTGATGCGCAGCTAACCGTCGGTGGGGTAACAGCGCAGCAATAAGGCGTACTCTTAGCGCATGGATTTCGTTTACTCGATTTTGCTTGGAATCATCTCCTTAGTAATCGGTATCGGACTCGTTATCTACGGATTACGTGGCAAGCGCCAATCTCAGGCGCAGGATGCACGCACATATAAGAGAGGCAGGCTCTAATGGCCTTCACAATTCCTGAAGGGCTACACGCCGATCTCAATCCACTTGCTTGGATGGTTGGAACATGGCGCGGTAAAGGTCGCGGTGAGTATCCAAACATTGAAGGCTTTGAGTACGCACATGAGGTTGTCTTTAACCACGATGGACGTCCATTTTTAAACTACTATTCACGCTCTTGGATTATCGATAAGGATGGCGAAATCATCCGCCCTGCTGCATCTGAGACAGGTTTTTGGCGCGTTAAACCAAACAATGTTTTAGAGGTTCTCATCTCACACAACACCGGTATTACCGAAGGTTGGGTTGGACAGTTTGATGGTCCAAAAATTCAACTCGTTATGGATCAGGGTTACTCATCCCCATCGGCAAAGATTGTTACAGCAGGTGTTCGTCTCTACGGACTTGTTGCAGGCGAGCTCTTCTTTGCATACGACATGGCAGCTGAAGGACAAGAGCTTCAAGCGCACATCTGGTCATCTCTCGAACGTCAGAGCGAATAAAAATGGATGGATTGCTCGCCGAAGTAACTCGCAGCGGGGTAGTTGAATCAGCACATCGCGGTTACCTGGTTATGTTGAACTCAGATGGTTCGGTCTTTAAATCTATCGGCGATATCGATACCAAGGTCTTTCCTCGCTCGACTGTTAAATCCTTTCAAGCATCTGCGATGGTGCGTGCAGGTTTAAAGCTCGAGCCACGTTTGTTGGCACTTGCCGCATCTAGTCACTCAGGTTCTACAAAGCACCTTGAGGCAATTCGCGAAATTCTTACCCTTGCAGGGTTGGATGAGAGTGCGCTGCAGTGTGCATTTGATCGACCACTCGGTGATGCAGAGCGTCGCGCATGGGGCGATGCGCAGCCAACACGTATTGCGATGAACTGCAGCGGAAAGCATGCAGCGATGCTTCTGACCTGCGTTATCAATAAGTGGCCAATAGAGAACTACCTTGATCCAAACCATCCGCTGCAGTTGGCAATTAAGAGCGAGATTGAAAACTTAGCAGGCGAAAAAATCACCTTAACGAGCGCTGATGGCTGCGGTGCTCCGCTCTTCTTGATGACGTTGATTGGCTTGGCTCGGGCAATCCGTGCAATCACAATCTCAACAGATGTCGTGCATCAAAGTGTTATGGATGCATCCCGTACATTCCCTGAGATGGTTGCAGGTAAAGAGCGCCTAACTACTCAGATGATGCAGGAGGTTCCAGGTTTGTATATGAAGGATGGAGCTGAGGCTGTTGAGGTTTGCACACTCCAAGATGGCCGAACCTTTGTCTTCAAAGTTAGCGATGGCTCACTTCGTCCATTTAGAACCCTTGTCCATGCATCTCTGCTTGAGTTTGGGATCAGCACAGCTTTTGAGCCTGAAAAGGTGATGGGCGGCTCTGAAGTTATCGGCACCATTCGCGCAACCATTTCTTAACCCGTACCCTTTTAACCATGAACCGCCGCATTGCAACCGTCATGGTGCATACCTCGCCCCTAGATCAACCAGGTATTGGCGATGCAGGTGGCATGAATATCTACGTTGCCGAGAGCGCAGAGCGGATGGCTGCAATGGGTGTTGATGTAGATATCTTCACCCGTCGCACAAATGAGGATGTTGATGATGTTGTAGAGATTGCAAAGGGCGTTCGTGTTCGACAGATAAACATGGGTCCTGTCCACGGAGTTACAAAGGAGCAGCTTCCAGCTCTTATTCCTGCGCTCTCTGCAGAGTTAGCTCAGATGCTTGCAAAAGATAGTTACGACTTAATCCATTCGCATTACTGGATCTCAGGCAAGATTGCCATGCCAGCGGCTTCAAGGCTTTCAATTCCTCTCGTGCACACGATGCACACCATGGCTCGCGTTAAGAACTTAAACCTCGCTGAAGGTGAAACCCCTGAGCCGATGATCCGTGTTCAAGGTGAAACCCAGGTTGTTGCCTCCGCTAATGCGTTGATCGCAAATACCGATGCAGAGGCTGCAAGCCTTGTGTCTCTTTACGATGCCTGCCCAGACAATGTCAGCGTTGTTAGCCCTGGTGTTGATCTCTACTCATTTACCGCCGGAGCTGGACGCGCAGCAGCACGTGAGGCGATTGGTATTCCAAAGGATGCCCACGTCTTAGCTTTTGTCGGACGCATTCAACCGCACAAAGGACCTGAGGTTTTAATCCGTGCAGTCGCCGAGATGCTTACCCACTCACCACATCTTCGTTCAAAGCTTATTGTTCTAGTGATGGGTGGCGCATCGGGCGCTGGTACCGGCGAAGTTGATCGCTTAAAGGATCTTACATCATGGCTTGCTATCTCAGATGTTGTTCGCTTTGAAAACCCTGTACCTCGTAACGAACTTCCTCAGTGGTATCGCGCAGCAGATTTAGTGTGCGTTCCAAGTTACTCAGAGAGCTTTGGCTTAGTTGCACTTGAAGCTCAAGCATGTGGAACTCCGGTTGTTGCAACCGCTGTCGGTGGATTGCGTACAGCTATTGCTGACGGCATCTCTGGAGTCCTCGTAGATGGACACGATCCAAAGGCTTGGTCCTCTGTTATTGCCCGCTTACTCAATGAACCACAGCGCCGCATACTTCTATCAATGGGTGCAATCGAGCATGCTTCTCACTTTGGTTGGGATGCAACTGCGCGGGGAACCTTAGATATCTACGATCGCGTTGTTACCTCATCTGTACAAGCCAACAAATCGATCGGCTAATGGCAGCTATCGATCCCCGCATCATTATTGAGGAGTTTCTTGACTCCCATGATCTTGAGTTTGATCGCAAGGATGAGAACTCCTTTCTGATTACCTTGCCAGGTGAGAAAAAGCTTCAGACACACTGCGCACTTATCGTTGGCGACCACTCATTGAGCATTAATGCCTTTGTTATCCGCAAACCTGATGAGAACGAAGCGGCTGTACACGCCTGGTGCATGGCAAAGAACGCATCGATGTATGGAATCGCTTTTGCAATAAATGAACTACACGATATCTATCTAGTCGGTCGACTTCCATTAAACGCAGTCACAGATCGCGAGATTGATCGACTTATCGGAGCGGTTCTGCAGTACTCCGACTCATCATTTAACCCATTGCTTGAATTAGGTTTTGCAAATGCAATTCGCCGCGAATGGGCTTGGCGCATAACTCGCGGTGAATCACTTGCAAACCTCGATGCATTTAAGCACCTTATTTAGTTATTTCTACGGCATTCCTAGAAATTGAGAAAACCCATAGAAGATTGCTGCACATGCAGCAGCAGCAGGAAGTGTAAGAACCCAAGCGGTCAAAATGCTTCCGACAACTTTCCAGCGAATCCACTTAGGACCTCGTGTTGCACCCGCACCAATAATTGAGGATGTAATCGTGTGTGTAGTTGAGATAGGTGCCTTCATACCTATCGCCATAACAAAGAGAACTGTCGAAGCAACGGTCTCTGCTGCTACGCCTCGAACCTGATCAATCTCGACCATGCGTTGGCCAAGAGTGCGCATGATGCGCCAACCGCCGACGTATGTACCAGCGCTGATCGCTAAGGCTGCAGCAACCTTTACCCAAACGGGGATTGTGTCACCAGAGTGAAGGCCACCAACTACGAGTGCAAGTGTCATAACACCCATCGTCTTCTGTGCATCCTGCAGACCGTGACCAACTGACATTGCTGTAGCAGATGCGATTTGTGCGTATCTAAGACCTTTACCCGCACGGGATCTTTTTGCGTTTCTAAAGATCCACATTAAGAGAAGGGTTAAGAGAAAAGCTCCCGTAATTCCAACAGTAGGAGAGATAATCATCGGGATTACAACTTTTTGAACGACTCCTACCCACTTAACCAGCTCACCTGAAGCAAGCGCTGCTCCAACTAAGCCACCAATAAGTGCGTGAGAGGAGGAAGAAGGTAAGCCTTTCCACCAAGTAATCAAGTTCCAAGCGATTGCACCAAGTAAGCCGGCCATCACAACAACTAGTCCAGAGTTGCTTGGTTCGACATCGATGACATCTTTTCCAACCGTCTTTGCAACACCTTCGCTCAGAAAAGCACCAACTAGGTTTCCTACTGCTGCTAAAGCAAGTGCTTGTTTAGCCCTGAGTGCCTTTGTTGCAACACTAGTTGCTATGGCGTTTGCGGCATCATGAAATCCATTTGTGTAGTCGAAAACAAGTGCAATGACAACAATCAGTGCAACAAGTAGGTGGGCGGTTGTCACCTCTTAGGACTCCTTGAGAGAGATAGTTCGGATTGTTCGAGCGACTCGAGCCATCTCATCCAGAGACTCTTCAAAAGCGTCGATTACTCCATTAATTCGAAGGATTGTCATTGCATCAAAGTTTCCACTAAAGAGCAGGGATGTAACTCGACGATGAAGGCGGTCACCCTCATCTTCGATACGATCTGCTTCAACGTAGTAATGGTCAAGATCCTTCAAGTTTTTTAGACGAGGCATACTGCTAGCGGTTAACTCAGCAAGGCGACGGACGGCATCCACTAGCTCAACTGTTCCTTGGGGGAACTCTTTTACATCATGCAAGATTATTAAATCTGTCGCCTCTTCAAGTTGGTCGATTGCATCGTCGAGCTTATTTGCCAGCTCCTGCAGATCGCCACGGTCGTAGGGGGTTACGAGCATGTCATCAACGCGGCGGATAATCTTTCCAAGAAGTTCATCTGCTTCGGACTCAATCGCGCCAACGCGCTTGGCCATCTCTTTACGGGATTCGATAGGCCCAGAGATCATCTCCGCCGCCGTGCGAGCACCAGATGCAACGCGCTCTGCCAAGGATGTGTATAGATCAAAGAGAACTGCATCTTTCGGGGTTAGTGCCACGGTCATCTCCTAGTTAGCCACTTATGAATTAATGAGGGTGAATCACTGGGAAGGTGTTGAACTCTAGTAGAAGATGGCAAGATATGGCCCATGTCGAAGTATGAATTAATCCTGTTGCGCCACGGCGAATCCGAATGGAACGCCAAAAACCTCTTTACCGGGTGGGTCGATGTCCGGTTATCAGGGAAAGGTGAGGCTGAAGCTGCACGCGGCGGAAAGCTCCTGGTAGAACGTGGATTGTTGCCGGATGTTGTTCACACATCCCTTCTGCGACGAGCCATTCACACCTCTCAGCTAGCTCTCGATTCATGTGATCGCCACTGGATTCCAGTTCGCCGATCATGGCGCTTAAACGAGCGTCACTACGGCGCTTTGCAGGGCAAGGATAAGAAAGAGACCTTGGCGAAGTACGGTGAAGAACAGTTCAAACTTTGGCGACGTTCATACGATGTTCCGCCTCCACCTATCGATGCGAAGGATACGTATAGCCAAGTGGGAGATGCACGGTATGCGGATTTAGGTTCAGCGATGCCTGCGACTGAGTGTTTAAAGGATGTTGTTGCACGCATGGTTCCTTATTGGGAGGAGTCGATCATCCCTGACCTCAAGGCCAACAAACGAGTATTAGTTACTGCACATGGAAACTCACTGCGCGCTCTTGTTAAGCACCTAGATGGAATCGGTGATGGCGATATTGCAGAGCTTAATATTCCAACAGGTATTCCACTGCTCTACACCTTGGACACAGAGTTTAATCCAACGGTAAAGGGCGGAGAGTATTTAGATGCAGCCGCAGCTGCAGCTGCGATTACTGCTGTGGCGAATCAGGGGAAGTAGGCGCTACACCAGAAGTAATTCCGGCGTAAGCATCACGCTGATCGCGGATAATTGCTTCAAATGTAATGAGGCCAGCACGCGCAAAGCCAACGGTTACATTGACGTTGCGACCAGGCACTGGGCTCACAGCAGGGAATACAGCCTTTGCATTTGCGCTCTGACCTTCAAAACGAAGCGGAGCTTGTGGCTTCAAAACTGTTTCACCAGTAAGAACTGCTTGATTTGAGCCAACGCTAATTCCTAAGAGTTGATCATCCTGAGTTCCGCTATTAACAATTGTTCCAACGACTACAGCTGAACCATCTTTGGTGGCTACAAGTAAGAAGTTAAGAATCTTTATCTTGTTACCATCAATATCAATTGTCTTTTCAACTCCATCTGTTACCTGCTTGATCTTGCGGGTCTCAGCGTTTAATCCCGCTCCGCAACCTGTCAATGTAGTTGCGAGTACAAGAGTAGAAATAGTTGCAATTGTTTTATTGGCGAAAAAACGCATGGGGGTATTCTCTCATGCCTAAAGCAGTGCTAGGCACTACTTATTGGGGGCTAATTCGGGTTTTATCATCTCTAAATCGCTGGTAGAATTGACCCTCTACGGAAAGGCAACACATGACATTTAAGGTCGGCGAAACAGTTGTTTACCCACATCACGGAGCAGCACTCATCGAGGCTATTGAAACTCGCGTGATCAAGGGTGAAGAAAGAATGTATCTCGTCCTTAAGGTCGCTCAAGGAGATCTCACAGTCCGCGTTCCTGCAGATAATGTAGATCTTGTTGGTGTTCGTGATGTTGTCGATAGCGCTGGTCTTGACCGCGTATTTAACGTTCTCCGTCAGCCATACACAGAAGAGCCAACCAACTGGTCACGTCGCTATAAAGCAAACCTTGAAAAGCTTGCTTCTGGTGATGTCATCAAGGTGGCCGAGGTTGTTCGCGATCTTTACCGTCGCGATCTCGACCGCGGACTTTCTGCAGGCGAAAAGCGCATGCTCGCCAAGGCGAAGCAGATTCTCATCTCAGAGCTAGCACTTGCTGAGCACACTGATGAAGATAGAGCTGCAACTCTCCTTGACGAGGTTCTCGCTTCCTAAATGATCTCCGCCATCATCGCTGCCGCTGGCAGTGGTGAAAGATTTGGCGCACCGATTCCAAAGGCGCTCATTCAACTCGGTGATCGCACACTTATCGAACACTCTGTCTCCGCGCTGTCTTCAGTCGCAGATCAAATAATCGTTACAGCCCCTGCAGGGTATGAAGCAAAGTTTCGCGAACTCCTAGGAAACACAGTTACCGTCGTAACCGGCGGTGCAACCCGCAGCGAAAGCGTTCGACTTGGTCTTGCACAGGTTCTCTGCGATGTTGATTTCATCCTTGTTCACGATGCAGCACGAGCGTTAGCTAGCCGTGAGTTAGCACAACGAGTTGTAGATGCACTGAACTCTGGTGAGGTTGCTGTTATTCCGGGTCTTGCACAAAGCGATACGGTAAAAGTTGTTGACTCTGATGGATATGTTGTCTCAACCCCAGATCGCTCTCAACTTCGGCGTGTGCAGACTCCTCAGGGCTTTACCTACGGTGTTTTGCAGGCAGCGCATGCAGCAGGATCAGAGGCAACAGATGATGGCGCCCTAGTTGAATCTCTCGGGAAAAAGGTTCGAATCATCGAAGGTGAAGAGCGCGCGATAAAGATTACGACTCCAAGTGATATGGCTACAGCTCTGTCATTTCTTGGAGATGCAACAACATTCTCTACCGGCGTTGGAGTCGATGCTCACCACTTCGAAACCGGTCGCGAACTTTGGCTTGCAGGTCTGCACTGGCCGGATGAAACCGGGGTTGAAGGTCACTCAGATGGAGATGTTGCAGCACATGCAATCTGCGATGCGCTCTTCGCAGCTACAGGGCTCGGAGATCTTGGAAGTAACTTCGGAGTATCTCGTCCTGAGTATGCAGGTGCATCAGGCACAACGCTTCTCAAAGAGACGCTTTCGCTGATTACAAAATCTGGATACAAAGTTTCACATGTATCGGTGCAGGTAATTGGCAACAAACCAAAGATCGGCTCTCGCAGAGTTGAAGCGATTGCAGCACTTTCTGCAGCACTTGGTGGGGTTGAGGTCGCACTTCTTGCAACAACTACTGATGGAATGGGTCTTACGGGCGAAGGAAAAGGCATAGCCGCCATTGCATCAGCGCTCGTTTTTAAGAGTTAGCGCTCGGCAAGATAGACTTGCCCAATGAGTTCGCTAGTTTTATATGACACGCTAACGCGAACCAACTCACCATTTGTCCCGCTGAAAAAGGGCGAGGTCGGAATCTATCTCTGTGGTGCAACTGTTCAAGCACCTCCACATATCGGTCACGTTCGCTCCGGTGTTAACTTTGATATTTTGCGCCGTTGGTTAACAAAGAGCGGCTATAACGTCACCTTTATTCGTAACGTGACAGATATCGATGACAAGATTTTGCATAAAGCTGTCCATGAAGAGATGCCTTGGTGGGCGGTGGCTATGAAGTATGAGCGTGCCTTCACCGATGCTTATGCAGCGCTCAACGTGATGCCTCCTACATACGAACCCCGCGCAACAGGTCATGTCACACAGATGATTGAGTTGATGTCCCTACTTATCGAGAGGGGCGCTGCTTATGCTCCCGGTAACGGCGATGTGTATTTAGAGGTTCGCAAACTCTCCTCTTACTTAACCCTTTCACGTCAAAAGGTTGATGATCTACAACCTGCAGCAGATGCAGATGAAACTTTTAAGAAAGATCCACGTGACTTTGCTCTTTGGAAAGCAGCTAAGCCAGGAGATCCATCATGGCCAACACCATGGGGACCAGGCCGTCCTGGTTGGCACCTCGAGTGCTCTGCGATGGCGCATGCATACTTAGGAGAGTCTTTTGATATTCACGGTGGTGGTCTCGACCTTATCTTTCCTCACCACGAAAATGAGATTGCACAGTCTGAGGCAGCTGGTTACGGCTTTGCAAAGCGTTGGTTACACAACGCTTGGGTAACAGCATCTGGCGAGAAGATGAGTAAGTCACTTGGCAACTCTCTTCAGGTAATGGAGTTGTTAAAGGTTGTTCGTGGAATCGAGCTTCGTTGGTACTTAGGAAGTGCGCATTACCGTTCCATGCTCGAGTTCTCTCAAGCAGCCCTTGAAGAGTCGGCAACTGCTTTCCGTCGTATCGAGGCGTTTCTCTTCCGCGCGCAAGAGATACTTGGCACTCAACCAAAGCCGGTAATTAGTAAGAGCTTTACCGATGCTATGAACGATGACTTAGCTGTTCCAACTGCTCTTGCCGGAATATCAGAGGCGCTTCGTCTTGGAAATACAGCG